>Ga0268280_1000584_pt1 | contig 29183 bp, 24 predicted proteins | sample saktaG_9_FD_190139 | JGI IMG/M metagenome (GOLD analysis project Ga0268280, IMG submission 190139) | Saline water microbial communities from Sakinaw Lake, British Columbia, Canada - sak_2011_5_24_40m | ecosystem: Environmental > Aquatic > Non-marine Saline and Alkaline > Saline ...
TACCGCTCCCCGGTGAACTTGTCGTTAGTCCTAAGATAATGCTTGACAAAACGTACGCAATAACGTACTTTTATAGCAAAAAGCGAGGTGCACCATGCCGACATTATCAGCAACCGAGGCAAGAACAAAACTATATAAGCTTATCGATCAAACATCGTCAACACACGAGCCAATACTTATAACGGGCAAACGTGGAAACGCCGTTTTAATTTCCGAGGATGACTGGCGTTCCATTCAGGAAACCATATACCTTTTAAACATTCCTGGTATGCGCGACACCATCCGCGAAGGCCTGGCAACACCAATAGAGGAATGCGGAGAGAAAATCGATTGGTGAATTGGCGACTTGTTTATACCAGGCAAGCCCAGAAAGATGCTAAAAAATTAGCCGCATCCGGATTAAAAGAGAAAGCTGAAGCAATAATTCAAATCCTGCGCAAAAATCCCTACCAGACCCCGCCTTCCTTTGAGAAACTTGTCGGTGATTTGACGGGGGCTTATTCAAGGCGCATAAATATTCAGCATCGGCTTGTTTATCAGGTTTTAAACGACGAAAAGGTTGTCAAAATTATCCGCATGTGGACGCACTATGAATAACGGGGGGAGAACGTTCACAACTCTAAACGCATATCATCTATATCCCGCATCTGCTGATATCAACTGTATCACACAAGAGTTCGTAACAATAAAGTATCGCGCAACGTCAGACCCGGACAAACCCGGTTTCCTGACATCGATCCGCGATATTTCACGCCGGTCTTTCATTGTAAATTAACTTGAATAAGAACAAACTGTCTGATAGTAAAGGGTAATCCATGAAATTAGAAAAAAGCTGTTTTCCGGGGACGCTTTATGCCGTTTTCAATTAAGAGAAAAAAAACCCGGCAGATATCTGTCGGAGAGGTAAAGGTTGGAGGGATGGCGCCGATTGCCGTGCAGTCCATGACAAATACCTTTACCTGCGATATAAAAGCTACTGTTGCTCAAATCAGGCGGCTTGAAGAGGCCGGTTGTGAAATCGTGAGAGTTGCGGTACCGGATATGGAATCTGCCCGTGCAATTTCATCGATAAAAAAGCAGATTTCAATCCCTTTGATAGCCGACATACATTTTGATTACCGCCTTGCCATTGCTTCTGCAAATGCAGGAGCTGACGGGCTGAGATTAAATCCGGGCAATATCGGGGGAAAAGTAAAGGTAAAAAAGGTTGTTGACTGCGCAAAAGAACATAAAGTGCCGGTCAGAATAGGTGTAAACGCCGGATCCCTTGAAAAGGAGCTACTGAAAAAATACGGTGGCGCAACTCCTGAAGCTATGGTTGAAAGCGCTATTCGCAATATTGATATATTAAGGTCTCTCGATTTTCATGAAATAAAGGTTTCAATCAAGGCATCGGATGTATTCCGCACCGTCGAAGCATACAGGCTTATCTCCCGAAAGACAGACCTTCCCCTTCATGTGGGAGTGACAGAAGCGGGAGCTCTTTTTCCGGGCATTGTGAAATCGGCCCTTGGGATCGGAATGCTTCTTGCCGAAGGTATCGGGGATACGATAAGGGTTTCCCTGACAAGGGACCCTGTTGAAGAGGTAAGGGCGGGATATGAAATACTAAAGGCTCTTGACATAAGAAAGCGCGGGCCGGAGATTATATCCTGTCCTACTTGCGGCCGCTGCAACATCAACCTTTTTGAGATAGTCGAGCGTGTGGAAAAAGCACTTTTATCGAATCCGGCGCATGTCAAGCTTGCCATCATGGGCTGTGTCGTCAACGGGCCGGGTGAGGCAAAAGAGGCCGATATCGGAGTTGCGGGAGGGGATGGAACAGGCATTCTTTTTAAGAAGGGGAGAGTTATGAAGAAGTTTCCCCAGGAGATGCTTGTTGAGGTTCTTCTTGATGAGGTAGCTAAAATTACGGAAAATATTTCCAAGACAGAGAAAGGATAACATGGGAAAAGAGGAAAAAAAAGCAATTTCCCCTACGAGGGAGGAAGATTATTCGGAATGGTATCAGCAGGTTGTTAAAGCCTCCGATATGGCTGAAAGATCGCCCGTAAGGGGATGCATGGTTATAAAACCGTGGGGATACTCCCTGTGGGAAAATATAGTACGCGAACTGGATGATATGTTTAAGGAGGTGGGTGTTAAAAATGCCTATTTTCCTCTCTTCATTCCTCTAAGCTTTCTTGAAAAAGAGGCCAGTCATGTTGAGGGATTTGCAAAAGAGTGTGCCGTGGTAACCCATCACAGGCTGGAGAAAAACGCTGAAGGCGGGCTTGTGCCTGCCGGGCCGTTAACGGAACCCCTGGTTGTGCGGCCAACTTCCGAGACCATCATCGGAGACGCTTTTTCAAAATGGGTTAGCAGCTACAGGGATCTCCCGCTTCTTATCAACCAGTGGGTAAATGTGGTAAGGTGGGAGATGAGGACCAGGATTTTCCTTCGGACAAGCGAGTTTTTATGGCAGGAAGGCCATGCCGCTCACGCTACAGAAAAAGAGGCTATGGAGAGAACGCGGCTGATGCTGGATATTTATGCCAGACTTGCCGAAGAATATCTGGCCCTGCCCGTTACAAAGGGGAGAAAGACGGCTGCCGAGAGATTTCCAGGGGCGGTTGAGACCTTCTGCATAGAAGCTATGATGCAGGACAGGAAGGCTCTCCAGGCCGGAACCTCTCATTTTCTGGGACAAAACTTTGCAAAAGCCTCAGAAATAAAGTTCCAGTCCTTTGAAGAGAAGGAAGAGTATGCATGGACAGTATCTTGGGGGGCTTCGACCCGAATGATCGGCGGAATCATAATGATGCATGGGGATGATGATGGAGTAATTCTCCCTCCGAGGGTTGCATCCTCTCATGTTGTTTTTATTCCGATATACAGATCACCGGATGATAAGCCGAAGATTATGGAATATATACAAAAAATTGCCATGGAACTGAAAAGTGTTTTCTACTGCGACCGGAAAATACGGGTGGAAATTGACGACAGGGATACCGGGGGGGCCAGGGGATGGGAGTGGATCAAGAAAGGCATTCCTTTGAGGGTTGAGGTAGGGCCGAGAGATATGTCTCAGGATTCCGTTTATGTTGCAAGAAGGGATAAGCCGCACAGGGAAAAAATCTCGATGAAACGGGATTTGTTTGTAAAAGAAATTACAAACATTCTGGATGAAATTCAAAATAATCTTTATGAAAAAGCCGTTTCCTTCAAGGAGAAAAATACTTTGCAGGTAGACGGGGGAAAGGCTTTTTATGAATTTTTTACTCCGCTGAATAAAGAACAGCCGGAAATTCACGGAGGCTTTGCTCTTTCTCACTGGTGCGGGGCAGGTGAGTGCGAGGCAAAAATAAAAGAAGACCTGAGTGTCACCGTAAGATGTATTCCTCTTGAGCAGGAAAAAGAAAAAGGAAAATGCGTATGTTGCGGCAGGCCGAGCAGCGAGCGAGTAGTATTTGCCAAAGCGTATTAGTTTCCATGCAAAACGTCAGGCGTGAGTGTTGAGGCGTGAACATATTCGGACTATATATGAAGCAGTCAGAGTTATCTTTTGAAGCGATTACGATACGGGTGTACAGATGATCAGGATTACGGATATTATTGACAAGGTTACAGAAAATAATCCTGATGCCGATATTGATATACTTGACCGTGCCTATATATATTCCGCAAGGGTTCATGAAGGTCAGGTTCGCTTGTCCGGTGAGCCTTACCTTTCACATCCTCTTGAAGTGGCGGGAATTCTTGCTGACATGAAGCTCGATGTTGTGAGTATTGCTGCCGGGTTGCTGCATGATGTCATAGAAGATACACACGCAACTCCCGAAGAAATATCCTCGCTGTTCGGCCAGGAAATTTCACACATAGTTTCCGGCGTGACAAAACTAAGCAAGCTTTCGTTCAGTGATTCCCAGGCTGCCCGCCAGGCTGAAAGCATAAGAAAAATGTTTCTTGCCATGGCGGATGATATAAGAGTGATTCTTATCAAGCTTGCCGACCGCCTTCACAACATGAGAACTCTGCAGTTCCAGGGCGAAGAAAAAAGAATAAAGATAGCCCAGGAAACACTCGATATGTATTCACCGATTGCCGCACGCCTTGGAATCTACTGGATAAAGCATGAGCTCGAAAACACAGCTTTTATGTATCTTCAGCCGGATGAATATTTAAAGATTAAAAATCTGGTGAGCAAAGACAAAGAGGAGCGGGAAAAATATGTTGAGACCGTCAAGAGCTATATTCAGAAAAAGACGGATGAGAACAACCTAAAGTGCGAAGTGTCGGGGAGATACAAGTATTACTACAGCATATATCAGAAAATGATAAAACAGAACCTCGACTTTGATCAGGTTTACGATATCATTGCATTCAGGATTATCCTTGATACGATACCGCAATGCTATGAAGCTCTCGGCCTCGTGCACGCCCTCTGGAAACCTATAGCCCATAAATTCAAGGATTACATAGGTTTTCCGAAGCCGAACATGTATCAGTCGCTTCATACATCAGTTGTTGGCCCTATCGGCGAAAGGATTGAAATACAAATAAGGACACGGGAAATGGACGGGGTTGCAAAGTCGGGAATTGCAGCCCACTGGAGCTACAAAGAGGGAAGGAGTATCGATGACAACATCAGCAAGAAGTTTTCCTGGATTCAGAAGCTTGTTGATAATCAGGAAGAATGCAAGGACCCGGTTGAATTTCTTGAAAATGTCCGCATAGATCTTTATCCGGACGAGGTCTATGTGTTCAGCCCCAAAGGCGCCATCAAATCTCTTCCCAAAGGCGCAACCCCGGTTGATTTTGCCTATCTTATTCATACCGAAGTCGGAAATCAGTGCGCAGGCGCAAAAGTCAACGGGCGCATGGTTCCCTTAAACTATGAGCTTCAGACAGGCAATATAATTGAGATAGTTACCGCAAAGGGGCATCATCCGAGCAAAGACTGGCTTAAATTTGTAAAGACGGTGAAAGCCAGGTCAAGGATAAGGCAATGGATCAAAACCCAGGAAAAGGACCGCAGCATAACCCTGGGGCGGGAAATGTGCGAAAAGGCTTTTCGAAAGGAGCGCCTGAACTATGCCGCTCTCATAAAATCGGGAGAGATGGATAAAATAATAGAGCAGCTCGGTTTCAAAACCATTGAGGACATGATAGCAAGTGTCGGTTATGGGAAAACCACTCCGCTGCAGATTGTAAGAAAGTTTGTATCCAAGCCGGAAACTGAAGATGATGAATCGATATTGGATAAACTGATCAGCCGCGTCAGAAAGAAAAAAATAACGTCGGGTGTTGTTGTTAAGGGAATTGATGATATTTTAATAAAATTCGGGAAATGCTGCCAGCCGGTTCCGGGTGATCCGATAACAGGATATATTACACAGGGTTATGGCGTTACGGTTCACAGAACTATCTGTGTGAATGCCCTGAAGATGAATCCCGAACGGCAGATAGATGTAGAGTGGAATGTAACTTCATCCGATTTGTATCAGGTTAAAATCCACATCACTGCCTATGACAGGGTAGGCCTTCTTGCCGATATAGCTTCCAATATAAGTAAGAACGGAGCAAACATAATCGGGGCCAACACCGTCACGCGTGAAAACAAGGCCGTGGACAGCCTTTTTACGCTTACTGTTAAAGACACCGATCATTTAAAAAAGGTTTTATCGGATCTGAAGAAAGTAAAGCTGGTTATAGATGCAAAGCGGATTGACGAATGAGCTTCGGTGCCTGGAAATTATGGCGCTTTGACAACGAGGCCTGACCTTATGCAACTGGTGCAGACCACAATCTTTTTTACCTTACCATCGCGCAGTGCTCTAACATTCTGAAGATTGGGATTGAACCTGCGGCTTGTCACATTATGAGCATGGCTTATATTGCTCCCGGTCATGGGTTTTTTTCCGCATATTTCACACATTCTGGACATAATATTTCTCCTTGAAACCAACGGCTCATAAAAATCATTCTGTCCGCCTGAGGCGGAAAGTTTTTGCGAAGCCGTCTGAATTTTAACTTTTTACGAGATAGTCAAACTTTATAAATTATATGATCCTGCCCACAGGCGTAAAACAGGATAGGCGCTGATACACCAAAACCTGTTCAGTGTAAAGCACTTTTTTTATCCTGCTTTGAAAGAGTCGTTTCGCACAGGGCGATATATTGAATAGCCTTCTGGTGGACTCCTACGTCTGGATAATTGGTGATAACGGTCTTAAAGCGTTTCAGGGCAGCTTTGTAATATTTTGATTTATAATAATAAAGGCCGATCCCAAATTCCGATTCAGCGAGGCTTTTATAGCAGATATTCGTGTATTCCCCAGCCTTCAGCGCGTATGTGTCTTTAGGAAACTGCTTGATAAGACGATTGAACGTATCAAGAGCTTTTCGCGCCGTAGTCTGATCCCTGTCGGGAGTATCAACCCGCTCAAAATAACATAACCCCGCCTGGAAAATCACGTACGGGATTGCATCATTGAGAGGATGAAGATGCTCGAACTCCTCGTATGCGGTGACCGCATCGTCGTATTCTTTCAGTTTGTAGTGGGAATCGGCTATTTTAAGCTCTGCAAGCATCGCATATTTGCTGAAAGGATACCAGTCCTTTATTTTTTCAAAGGATTCTATTGCTCTCTTGTAATCACCTTCATGGTAAGCCTCCATGCCGTCATCGGCAAGCTCCTGCGCGTATTTATCTTCCTTGACCGCAAAAAATGCACAGCCCTGGCATACAAGCAATGCGATAAACAAAATCAAAATTATACTGGTTAATTTGGCTCTCAAATTTTCAGACTTTCAATATAATGTTCCGCTGAAAACGCGGCTATCGCAGCATCTCCTACAGCAGTTGCAACCTGGCGCAAGGGAGTATTGCGGCCGTCACCCGCCGCAAAAACACCGGGAACGGAGGTTTCCATTTTATGACCGGCAATTACGAATCCATATTCATCAAGCTTGACTGAGTCCCCGAGAAAACCGGTATTCGGCAGAATCCCAACCCAGATAAAGCATCCGTCAACCGCAAGCTCTTTTTCTTCACCTGTTTTAACATTCTTTACAGCTATTTTCTCAAGACCGTCAGAGCCTTCGATACGCGTTACAACGGAATTCCACATAAATTCTATTTTGTTATTTGCAAATGCGCGTTCCTGCAGGATTTTTGCTGCTCTAAGCTTATCTCGCCGGTGAATAAGATATACTTTTCGGACAAATTTTGTAAGAAATATGCTTTCCTGCACGGCGGTATCTCCGCCCCCGACAGCAGCGACCGTTTTATTCCTGAAAAACGGACCGTCACAGGTGGCACAGAAAGATATTCCCCTGCCGAAAAAAGCATCCTCCCCCGGTACACCAAGCTTTTGCGGATGGGCTCCTGTGGCAAGAATAATTGCATTTGCCGTAACTGTCCCGTTGTCTAATATTATTTTTTTAACCTTTCCGGAGAGATCGAGAGAAACGACCTCGTTGCTTTCAATTTTGAGGCCAAGCCGTTTTGCCTGCTTCGTCATATTTTCAACCAGATCCGATCCGCTTATTCCGTCCGGAAACCCGGGATAATTCTCAATCCAGTCGGTAACCAATATCTGGCCGCCGGGCACAAGTTTTTCAAAAAGAATAACATTCAACCTTGCGCGAGCGGCATAGATGCCGGCGGTAAGCCCGGCAGGCCCTCCTCCAATTATCACGAGATCGTAGTCAGCTTTTTCCATGGTAATAGATTTTATCAGAGGACGCTGTTTATTGATTTTTCGAGTTTGGCTTTGGCGACCATTCCGGTAATCTGATCAACAATCTTTCCTTGTTTGAAGAAAATAAGGGTGGGGATTGCCTTTATTCCAAATTTTCCGGGGGAAACAGGATTGTCATCTACATTACATTTCGTGAATTTGACTCTATCTCCGAATTCGCCTGCAAGTTCTTCAACTATGGGCCCAATGGCCTTGCACGGGCCGCACCACGGAGCCCAGAAATCGACCATCACCGGTTTTTCAGATTGCATAACTTCCGCATCAAAATTACTGTCATTTACTTCAAGAATTCCTTCAGACATGATACTTTTCCTTTCCTGTAAAGAAATATTTATTATGGCGGATTATAGTGATTAGCTTCGATATTGTCAACACCGTCATTTTCAAGTGTTAGCGATCGATTGACAAAAGCTGGTCGTTTTGTTAATTTATTAAAAAACCATATGTTATGCTTGAAGTACAATAAACATTTCTCATACTGTTTTAGTCTTGGAGCTTTTTAAAACCGGTTCCGGCCATCTTTTGAACGGAGGTGCTTTTATGGGGAATAAAATCCGGATAGGTGCGCTTATATCAGGCGGAGGAACAAACCTGCAGGCGATCATAGATGCATGCGAGTCGGGAAAGATTGACGGAGAAATGGTTTTTGTGGGAACCGACAATCCGGATGCAAAAGGCCTCGGGAGAGCGTCAAAACACAACATTCCGACCTTTGTCGTGGATTATTCTTCCATCATAAGAGAATACGGGAAAGAGCCGGGGAAGGTCAGACTGCCCGGCGATTTTGATGAAGAGGATATTCGTTCGAAGCTTTCTCTTTTTCCTTCCGGAGCAGAACGGCAAAAAATCAAAAAGTTTATTATTACCAGGGCGATTGCAGAAGCCGGGCTTCTTGAGAAGATGAAATCCTATCCCTTTGATCTTCTTGTCCTTGCGGGTTTCATGCGAAATCTCACTCCATATTTTATTGACAGGATCAATACCAATCCCGATAATCCCCGCATTATGAACATCCATCCGGCCTTGCTGCCCGCTTTTCCGGGCACTGACGGGTACGGAGACACATTTCGTTACGGGTCAAAAATAGGAGGGTGCACGGTTCATTTTATCGATTACGGTGAAGACTCCGGCCCCATAATCGGACAAAAGGCATTTCCGATAGAACCGGACGACACAATAGATTCGATTAAAAAAAAGGGACTTGCCCTCGAATGGGAGCTTTATCCTGAATGCATCCGGCTTTTTGCTCAAAAACGCTTAAGGACAGTCAGGGTGACCTATACGCGGGATGACGGAAAAGAAGTCAAAAGAGCGGTGGTTAAGATAGTAAACAGTGAATAGTGAACGGTGAAGAGTAAGGCAAGAGGCAAAAGTACAGAGGCATAAACCGGAAACCAGAGACGATTATAATGCGGCTGAGAACAAAGACATCTCTTCTTATGGCTGTAATAGCAGCCATTTGTGTAGGCACAGTAAGCTTCTTCTTTATCAGTTTCCTGGAAAGCTCCCTCAGAAAAACAATATATTCCAACATTGAAACTATTTCAAATTCAACCGCGAAATCAGTAACAATGCTTTTAAGCGACAGCCTGAACGACGCCAGGGCAATTGCTTACAATCTTCCTGTTGATGTCATTGAGAAAAAAAAATCGGCTGAAGCGGAAAAATATCTAACATCAATGCTCAAAATATTTCCCAAATTTGAAAACGGAATATTTTTACTCGATGAAAAAGGCGAGTTGTGGAGCGACTCTCCTTATTATGCAGAGACAAGAGGCAAGTCTTTTGCTTTCAGAGAATATTTCAAACGAACCATGGATGAAGGAAAAGGAATTGTCGGGATACCTTATATATCAGCAAGAACAGGTCAGCCTGTCGTTACCGTGACGGCCCTGTTAAGAGATAGGAACAAAAAAGTTGCGGGACTTATAGGCTGTTCCATGCAGCTGCTTTCTCCCCATGTTTTAGGCGGAATCCGAAAGGAAAAAATCGGAGAATCAGGATATATATACATCATTGATAAAACAAGGATGGTTATTCTTCATCCTGATGGAGAAAGAATACTTAAAAGAGATATTCCGGCGGGGACAAATAAATTACTGGATTCGGCAATCGGTGGTTTTGAAGGAGTCGGAGAGACCGTCAATTCGCGTGGAATTCCAATGCTCCTTTCATTAAGACAGATTCAGGGCACCGAGTGGGTTCTTGGGGCACAGCAGCCCAAGAGCGAAGCATTTGCTCCTATAAAGGAGGCTTTCACCCGTTCGGCTTTTTCTATAATAGGGGTTGCCATGATATCCGCACTGATCGGCATAATTGCCATAAGAAGGATTACAGCTCCTATTTTAAAGCTCCGTGAGGCAACATTGAAGCTTGGTGAAGCAACGCTTGATGAAAAAAGCAAGGAAATAACAAACAAAGATGAAATAGGTGATCTATACAGAACTTTTCATGAAATGTCATTGAATTTAAACAGGACAATGTCTGTCCTGCGAACGGCAAGACGTGAATGGGAGCTTACCTTTGATTCTGTTCCAGATGCAGTTTTTATTGTGGATAAAGAGAGCAGAATCAGACGTCTTAACCTTGCTGCTGCAAAGCTTTTTAAAATGAAATTCTCCGAGATTATCGGACGACCCTGCTACGAGGTTATACATAAAAAAGATACTCCGCTCTGCCCTCATCAGGGATTTCTTAATTTGGAACAGACGACCCGTGAAGAAATTGAAGATAAGGGGAAAGCGGCTTTTTTTGAAATAATAACAACACCGCTTACTGATGAGGATGGAAATATAGTCGGTTCAGTTCATATTGTTGCGGATATAACCGTGCGCAAAGTGGCGGAAAAAGCCCTCATAGAAAGTGAACAGAAATACAGGGAGATAGTTGAAAACTCTATGGACATGATACTTACCTGCGATCTTAAAGGTACCTATACATCCTGCAACAGGGCGATGGAAGAGATTACAGGTTATTCACGGGATGAAATTATCGGCACAAACTATAAGGCGTTTTTTGATAAAGAGAGAGCCCAAGATATTTATAAAATATTAAATAAATTGTATGAGGCCGAGATTCCGTTAAAAGAGAGCACCTATGAAATTATAACCAAAGACAAACGGAAGCTGACAATTAAAGGGAACATAGCCCTTATAATAAAAAACGGTGAAAAAAAAGGCTTTCTGGGCATACTGCGAGATGTTACGGAACAGCAGAAGCTTGAATTCCAGATGATACGCGCTGAGAAACTGGAAGCTCTTGGTACGCTTGCTGGTGGAATAGCGCATGATTTTAATAATATTTTGACTGCCATAATGGGATACTTAAATCTTGCAAAGCTTTATCCGGAAGACTCTGAAACAATTGAGAATTATATTTCTAAAGCTGAGACAGCAGTACTTGGCGCAACCGGCCTTACAAGACAGCTTCTGACTTTTTCACGGGGCGGAGAACCTTTCAGAGAGACAGTTTCCATACAGCCTGTAATTGAAGAAGCGGCAAGCATGGCCCTCGGCAAATCGAGCAGTTCAACCTATGATGCTTATTATGAAGAAAACTTGAAACCGATTAATGCAGACCGCGGGCAGATTCTGCAGGTTTTGACAAATCTTTTAATAAATGCACGGCAGGCCATGCCGAGTGGAGGCACGATTGCTGTTACCGTGAAAAACAGGGTTATAAACAGCAGGAACAGCATAGGATCTCTTCCGGAAGGCGAGTATGTGTCGGTTTCAGTAGGAGATGAAGGGGTCGGAATACCACAAAATAATTTACAGAAAATATTTGATCCGTTTTACACAACGAAACAGGATGGAAGCGGACTTGGTCTTGCGACATCCCATTCAATAATAACAAGGCACGGAGGGCATATAGAGGTTGAATCGCATGTTGGAGAAGGATCTGTTTTCACCTTTTATCTTCCTGCAGCAAAAGAAGCGCTGAAAGAACCAGGAGCAAAAAAGGATAAAATAGCTACCGGAACCGGCCGGATTCTTTTGATGGATGATGAAGCAAGCATCCGCGACCTGGGATCTCAGATTCTTAAAAAAGCCGGATATGAAGTTGATGTCGCTGAAGATGGGGAAAAGGCCATAGAACTTTATGTGGAAGCAAGAGGCGCCGGAAAGCCTTACAGGGCAGTCATCTTTGATCTGACTATTCCCGGAGGACTCGGCGGCATGGAAACCATGAAAGTTCTCAAAGAGATAGATCCGGAAATCAAAGGAATAGTGATAAGCGGGTACAGTCAGGATCCTGTTATGAGTAATCCGGAAGAGTACGGGTTTGCGGTGGCTCTACAAAAACCTTATAACATAACCAGGCTGACCCACATTCTTTCCATGATAATCGGCGATATCTAAAAACCCTCAGTTACAACATTTTAATCATAAGCGGAATGGCAATCATTGAACCGATTGCTGCCCCGAGGTTTGTAAAGGCAACCACAAGGAGAATTCTTGTAACCTTGTTTCTCCAGAATCCTCTTAAGGAAAGGATGTCCTCAGGGAGACTTTCGAGATCCTTAACCTTTGGTTTGCTGGAGAAGGCTTCCACCAGGCCCGAAATCCATCCTGCAGCTATGAGCGGATGAATGGTTGTTAAGGGTGCTGCGAGAATCGAAGACAAGATAGTCAAAGGATGAGCCATAGCCAGAAGAGCGCCCAGTCCTGCAAGAAGACCGGTTATAAGTATCCACCATATTATCATGTCTGTTCCGGCTTTTGTTCCGCCGTAATAAAAGCCAAGAGCAAAAAGTATTATTATGCCGGCAGCCGTGATCCATTGGATAGCATCCGACATCCTGCTTTTAGGTGGTATTGTTTCAAGCGCTTCGGTATTTATGGTGTCGTTCCAGTACGATTTTATGCCTTTCACATGGCCTGCGCCGACAACCGCCACGATTTTTCTTCCGGGCGCCGACTTTATCTTCTGGGCAAGGTACATGTCTCTTTCGTCAATCAATATTTTTTTTAAAACAGGCAGCGATTTTCCGACCTCTGCAAGAAGTGTCTCAAGAACATCCTCCTGCTTCATTTTTTCTATATCTTCTTCGGTAATGTCACCGACTTCTCCTAAGGACATGATGAGTTGAAAAAGGAGTTTAATCTTTCCCCATAATCCCATATTGCGCCATACTCTTGATAAGGTTACTCTTATATCCCTATCGGCCGGATATATTATTGATCCCGCGGCTTCACCTGCCCGGATAGCCTCGATCATCTCCTGACCCGGAACTATATCAAATTTCTTTGCGATTCTTTTTTGAAAAGATGCGAGAATGAGATTTGACAGAAGAAGAAAAGATTTTTTTTCTTTTATTACCTTGACGATATCGGTATTGAGCCAGGCATCTTTCTGCTGTATCGAATTGTATCTTGATTCACACAGCTCAACGCAAACGGTATCGGGTTTTTTGTCATTAATTACAGATGTTACAAGCTGAACGCTATCTTTTGAAACATGGGCTGTTCCAATGAGAATGATCTCTTTATCTTCATATGAGAGATGATGTACCATATTACAGTTGCAGGTTTCTGTCATTATATGTAATTTTCCTCTGTTGGTATTGTAAAACAGGGATTAAAATAATACAGGGATATTATTAAAGCAAGGTTTAAACCGAAATGTATTGGAAGGGTCCAAGGATTCAAGAATTCGAGGGGTAAAGGATTTAATAGATAATGGAGGAGACTGTATTAATGAAAGACGAGTCAGGCTGTGCACCAGCTTTTAAATCAATATCAAGAGAGCCCTACTATCTTGTTTGTGGGAATGAAATAAAGATGTTTGAAGCCGCATATGATGCAAGGCTTCCCGTCATGCTGAAAGGACCGACAGGGTGCGGCAAGACAAGATTTGTAGAGTACATGTCATATCGCTTGAAACGTCCGCTTATTACGGTTGCCTGCCATGAGGATCTTTTTGCAACCGATCTCACGGGCAGGTTTCTGTTGAAAAATGATGAAACAGTCTGGATGGACGGTCCCTTGACAAGGGCGGTTCGTACAGGGGCCATATGCTATCTGGATGAAATAGTTGAGGCCAGAAAAGATACAACGGTTGTAATTCATCCTCTGACCGATTACAGGCGGACTCTCGGGATCGATAAAAAAGGGGAGGTAATATCCGCACATCCTGATTTCATGCTGGTTGTTTCCTATAATCCGGGATATCAGTCGATTTTGAAGGACTTGAAGCAGAGTACGCGCCAGAGATTTGTATCTCTTGAGTTTGATTATCCCGAATCTGAAAAGGAAGCCGAAATTGTTTCTCATGAAGGCGGTGTAGAAATTGATATGGCATTAAAGCTTGTAGCTCTTGCCGGAAAAATAAGGAGCATGAGGGAGCATGGATTGACCGAAGGGGCGAGCACCCGTCTTTTGATATATGCAGCACAGCTTATCGGAAAAGATATCCCGGTTAAAGAAGCCTGCCTCTCAGCCATATGCCTGCCCCTGACGGATGACGGAAAGCTTATTGAAACTTTAACCGACCTGATAGAAGACGTATTCTGATACCGGCATAAAATAATGGAAGAGACAGATCCTTTACAAAAGCTTTCTTTTGCCGACCCTTCGATCGCAAAGGAAATAAGAGAGAGTTTGGGAAAAAGAAATGTCAGGCTTTCTGGTGATCTTGCCCATCTCCTTGCTGATGAAGTCACATGGGCTCTGTCTGAAGAGTACGCCTTCGGAAGAACTCTTGCTGAAGGCTATATCGGCCTGTTAGGAAGCGCAAACCCGGATAAGGTTCAAATCTATAAAGAGCTTGTGCGAAAAGCGGGCAAAACGGGTCCAACTCTTGCGCGGATAATGGCCGAACACCTGGTTCCTGTATTTATATATGGTGATGAAGCCCTTCTTGAAAGCTTTCTTGATGCCGTATCTTCAATGCAGAAAAAAGGAACGTATACATTGGCGGAACCGCTTAAAGCCGTTACGATCCTGCTTGATAAAGGCGATATCAAAACATGTTTTGTTTATCTTAAGATTCTAAAATATCTTTTCTCAAGAGCTTTGACATACGGAGAGAGTCGTCATTTTGCCCATATGTTGCCGAAAGCGGTCCTTTCTTTTCCGACTTTCAAAAGAGCCTGGCAGGCAGAGCAGCTTTACCGGATTATCCTTGAAGATTATCATCTTATAGATCCGTTTCTCGCGGGCATGGGGAAAGGGCTTTCTTTTCTTTTACACGATGCCCTGAAAGAATTTGTATCCATTTGTCTTAAAAAAATTGAAAAAGATAAGTCTCAGGGAATAAAGTTGCTATCTCTTGAATCCAGATTTGGTGCAGATACTCTTTTGCGCCTGCGGACAGCAGTTCCTCTTTCAGATGTTCGGCAGCAGCTTGCTCGGTATATAAAGGCAAAAACCGGCACAGTATTTTCCATTTGCCCGCTTTCTCAAATGCCGAAAAATATGCGGCGGGAAATACTGAATGAATATGGCGACAGTCCGTTTGTTTTTTCCGACGGGAAATTTATATATTTGCCTGATGAGATAAGTCTATTTGACAATTATGATGAAAACAGGGATCTTTATAAGTGTCTTGTACGACTTGAATCAGGGTACCATGAGTTCAATTCTTTCGAATTTGACTTTGAAAAAACGCTTCAATATTGCGACTGTTTCAAAGACGGAGATGCTCCTGTTCAAGGAAAAGAGGATCCGGGTATCCGGGATATAACTGGTGTCAAAAAAGAGTGTTCTGATCTGGAAAAATTTTTTGAGATTTTTGCAGTAAAAGCGCTTGCCTCCGACCTTTTTAATATATTCGAACAGGGTCGTCTCAGAATTATCAGTCAGGAAAAATACCCGGGCCTTGTCAGAATCTCCTACCCCCTGCTTTTTAAAGAAGCTTGGAGGATATGGAAGAATGAAAATCCGGAGCCGCTCCTGTTTCTTCTATACATGAGAATAGCGCTTGGCAAAGAATCCCCTGATTCTATTGAGACTGATGTTAGAACAACAGCGCTTGTCAATTTAATATCCGGAATATTTAAAAAAACAACAGAAGAGGAGAGAAGTGTTGAAACATGTGCTTCTCTTGTCTTTCAGACATACGGCCGGGTTGAAGCTCTGCTTAATGAAATTAAAAAAGGCGACCATCTTGAAGATTACAGGCCGTTTAAAATGCCTTTTGGCCGACGGCTGAGGCCGGACTTGTATTTTTCCGCCAATAAAAAGTATGAAGAGATGGGGAAAAGGATAAAGGCGGAACTTGAAAAGAGAGACATTCATGTTTTTAAATCCGAAATAATAAGGCGGCTTGTTAAAAACAACGGGGATCTTTCAAAAGACGATATCAGGGAAATAATAATTGCTTCCCGCGATTTTTCAGACCCGGACAGGAATAATAACAAGGAAATACAGCCTGAATTCTCTTTGTCTCTTTTTCCGGATTCGGTCATTAACAGGGAGGAGCAGGCTTATCCGGACGATGATCCTGCTGTTGCCGTATTCCGGTACAGGGAATGGGATACGAATTTATGCGATTACCTTAACGATCATGTCAGAGTGCAGGAAAGAAATATCGAGGGATTTAAAAGCGATTTCTATATAAATACCCTTAACCGCTATGGGGGAACAGTAAAGAGAATCAGGCGTGAATTTGAACTTTTAAAGCCTGAAGATATTAAAATATTGAAAAAGTGGATTGATGGAGAAGAATTTGATACCTGCGCCCTTATAGACCATGCAATCGATAAAAAAGCCGGTATGGTTCCTTCTGACAGGCTGTATACTAAAAGGATTAAGCAGTATCGGGATATCGCGGCTCTCCTCCTTGTTGATCTTTCCCGGTCAACCTCCGCCCTGGTTATGGAAGCAAATAAATCAGTTCATGAAATCATAAAAGAGGCAGTGGTGCTTTTCTGTGAAGCCCTGAATGTTGCAGGGGACAAGTTCGCTGTTGCAGGTTTTTCCGGAACAGGAAGGCTTGGGGTCGACTACTACACCATTAAAGACTTCTCTGAAAGCATGGATGACAGGATAAGGCAGAGAATAAATGCGGTCTTTCCCCAGAGAAGAACAAGAATGGGAGCTGCAATCCGTCACGCAACACGGCAACTTGAAAAAACGGCTTCAAAAGTCAGACTGCTTCTGATCATAAGCGATGGTTTTCCCAATGATACCGGTTATAAACAGAATTATGCCGTTGAAGATACGCGTATGGCGGTATTCGAGGCGCATTCGAAAAAAATATTCGTTCGGGCAATAACGGTAGACGCTGCCCCGGATTCGAGACTGGATGATCTCTACGGGCAATTTCACCACAATGTTATTTCAGATGTTCGCGAACTTCCGGACAGGCTTTTAAGAATATATGGAACCTTGACCCGGCAGTAAAGGAGGGGTGTGTTTAGAAAGATGATCGTTCATCTTTCATTTTTTTCAGTCTTCCCCAGACCTTCCGGCGTAAAAACAACTTAACATCTGTGCCTATTCGGGGTGTGCTATTTCATCACGCCTCACGCCTCTTCTTTCGCTTTGCAACAGCTTCAATTATGTCGGCGGCCTTTTCGGGGAGACTGAAGACATCTGTTTCTGCAATATATTTTTTCCCGTTTTCCCGCCACCTTGCTTTTTCTTCAGACGTCAACATGCTGGAAAGCATATTATTAAGTTTTTCCTGGTCAAAAGGAGACGGTACCAATTCTCCGGCCCCGGCTTTCGCAACATGAAAACTGTAGCCGCATACATCTGACGCAAGAACGGGCAATCCAGCGGCCATTGCTTCAACAAGGACTGTTCCGGTGTTTTCCCTGTACGCCGGATGCAGAAGCAGATCTGCGGCCATTAAAAAACGTGGAATATCCGGCCGGCCTCCTAAAAAGCGCACTTTATCCTGAATACCAAGCTGTTTTGAGCGTTTAATAAAAGGTTTTGTCTTGTCCTGACCAAGAACGAGAAGAACTGTTTTTTCAAGCAGAGAAGGGGAAAGTGAAGAAATCGCCGATATTGCACGATCAAGACCTTTTGTTTTAAAACCAGAACCTATGAAAAGTATTATATTATCATTTTCTCCGATTGAGAATTCGGATCGGAGCGACTTTCTTATATCAGAGGCATCTTCGGAGGCGAGGCGGTTTTTATCGATTCCGGGTGGAAGGATATGAAATCGGTTTTTATTTGTGCCATAAAATTCAATAAAAGAATCTTTTTCTTTTTCGGAAATCAGCAGAATTTCGGTTTTGGAATCTTTCGAAAAAACAGACCTTTCAAAACCGGAATAGGTCCGGCATCGTCCTGTAAGGCTGTATAAAAAACCTCTGTCACGGGCCTTTGCAGCAAAACACGAATCTGCCGCAAAATAGAGATCGAGTCCCGGCATTCTATTAAATCCGACAACAGCATCGTATTTGTGTGTCGAAAGATATTTTGAGACCTGCCTCACGAAAGATTCACATCTTAAGTGATTTGCCGGTCCTTTCCCGGCCATGACCGAAACATTAATATCTTCGGGGGTTTCTCCTTTCCATGCGCTGCAGAACAGGTCAACCTGATGTCCGCGCGACATGCAGGTCCGCGCGATCCTCAAAAGATCCCGCTGCATTCCGCCGAAGGTTATGTATTCAAAAAGACAAAAGGCTAACTTATATTTTCCTTCCACTTGAATCCCCGAATTCTTGATCTCTTGAACCCTGTGCAATCAATGATTAATTTACAGAAGATCCTTTTAATAGTATGCTCTTTACAGCGTCGGCCACCGCGTTGACTGTTATATCTTTCATGCATTTTGTATCCCCGCATTCTTTCTTAAAGCACGGGCTGCAATCAATGCCGCTTCTTATCACCCTGTGGCCGGTTCCATAAGGGCCGGTACGCAAAGGGGCGGTCGGGCCGAAAAGAGCAACGACCCCGCATCCCATTGCGGCGGCAATATGCATCGGGCCCGTATCTGTGCAGACAAGAACGGAACAGCTTGAATAGAGATAGGCAAGCTCTTTCAAGCTTGTCCGGCCCGCAAGATTTAACGGCCCGGCTGTGTTACCTGTCTGTTTTATCATTTCGTCAATTATTGCCCTGTCCTGGTTGCTTCCTGTAAATATTATCCGGCAGTTTAAATCTTTCTGAAGACCGGAAGCAAGTTCTGAAAATTTATTCGGTTCCCAGAGCTTTGTTTTCCATTTTGCCATCGGATTGATGGCAACGATATTGTTCTTTTCCGTATCCGAACCGAGTATTTCGTCCGCCAGTTTTTTATCCTGTTCAAAAACAGGAATCTCTCCTTTAAACTCAAAGGTTTTGCAATCAAGATATGACGCGATATTCAGATAGCGGTCTATCGCATGCTGATCATAGTCAACAGGAACGGGTGGTTCTTTTAAGAAAATAGAGGCTCCTTCTCTTCCCCCGCTCATGCCAATCTTTCTTTTCCCCCTTGAAAGGGCAGTTAAAAAGCCGCTCCTGAAAAGGCCCTGCAGGTCAACAACAATATCATATGAAGAGTTTCTAAGTTCTTTATAAAAGCCAACGGCTTCCGAAAATACCTTCGTAACTTTCAAGGGATTGAGAATCTCTATCTCCCAGGATTTTCTTTTTGAAACAATAAGGCGGTTTATTGCCGGATGCCCCGATATTACCTGTGAAGCCTCTTCTTCAACCAGCCAGTCTATTTCTGCATCAGGGTAGTTGCTTTTAATAACTTCAAGAAAAGGAAGCGCATGAACAACGTCGCCTATCGAGCTCAATTTTATTATCAATATATTATTTAATATTGTCATTAATCCGAGTCATTTCTATTTTGCATAAATTTTTCCATCTCATTCCATACTTCTCCGGCTTCAATTGAAAGCATGCACTTAAAATCGGTCGGACATTCCGGTTTAAGACACGGAGAACAATCAATGTCGTGTTTTATTATTCTTGTCTTTGCTCCGCGGGGACCTGTTGCCACATGATCCGTCGAGCCGAAAACAGCAAGGGTAGGAACTCCAAGAGCGGCGGCAATATGCATAAGTCCCGAATCGTTTGTAACAAACAAATTACATCTGCTGATAATTGCAATGGCTTCACCAAGCGAGGTTGTACCACAGAAATCAACCGGTTTATAACGCATCAGGCCGGTAATTGATGTTCCGATCTCTTTCTCTTTTTTACTCCCCATTATGATGACTTTTGCATTCCACTTTCCGGCAGCCATGTCCCCGATTGTTGCAAAGCGATCAGCCGGCCACCGCTTTGCATCTCCGAAAATGGCCCCGGGACTTAGTCCAAGTAAAAAATCATTTTGGCCTATTCCATTTAACTTTAAAAGATTATCTGCTTTAATAAAATTGCTTTTTGCGACATGAAGAACGGGGTTCCGGCTTTCGGCCTTCAGACCGGCAGCCTTTAAAATAGAGAGGTAATATTCGACCTGGTGAACCGCAAATATTTCATTTGTCCTTTTTATTCCGTGAGTCAGCAAAAACCCGCGTCCATCCGAAGCAAATCCGAGCCTTGACCTGACTCTGCCAAGATATGCAAGAAGCGCTGCTTCAAATGCATTCTGGAATAGAACGGCAAGATCATATCTGTTTGCCCGGATCACATGAATAAGGCGGCGAATTTCAGAGAGATTTTTTATCAATGTTTCATGTTTCCGGTAGATAATGATATCGTTTACGGCGGGGTGATTTTCAAAGACCGGGATAACCCATGGCCGTGCAAGAACGGTAATCGAGGCAGATGGAAAATTCTCTCTGACCGCTTCAAGCGCCGGCAGCGTCATTACCGCATCTCCTACCCAGTTCGTGGCTCGAATCAGAATGCGGTTAATATTTGATCTGTCAAGTTGCCGGGTTAACAATTTTCTCCTCTACGTGTTTCGTCAACATGTTCCGCAAGGCTTTTCAGGACTTCTTTTAAGGCGCCCCTGTGTTTGTCCGCAAACTGTTTTGCGGATCTTCCGGTCATGCTGCATAAATCAGGGTCTTCAAGAAGCATTTTCACGGATGTGTAAAGTTCTATTTCATTACTGACCTGAAAGCCACCCTTATCTGCCGGCAGAAGTTCGGACATCATAACAAAGTTATGCATATGAGGGCCAAAGAGCACCGGACAGCCGAAACTTGCAGGTTCAAGGAGATTATGCCCGCCCAAAGGAACCAAGCTTCCACCGACAAAACTGACTTTGCCGATGCCATAGATTCTGCCCAGTTCCCCTATCGTATTCAGAATCAAAACTTTATAGATAACCCTGTTATCCGTAAGGTCTGTTTTCAGGATGCTCTTAAGCCCCATCTCCTGAGCGGTCTTTAATATTTTATCCGACTCCTCAATATTCCGAGGGGCAAGAATAAGTCGCAGCCGTGGAAATTCCGGAACCAGACTGGAAAAAACATTGAGGACAATTTGATCTTCATCCTTATGAATGCTTCCTGCAACCCAGATGTCATCATCAGGATCAAGAGAGAGTTTATTCAACCATGTATCACGCTCTTCCTTGTGAATCGGCAACCAGTCACGGTCGAATTTGATATTTCCTGTTGTTTTAATCCTGTCATGATCAATGCCGGCTTCAAGGAGCCTCTTTGCGTCGAGTTCGGATTGCATCAAGCATAATGTGAACCTGTTTAAAACAGGTTTTATGAAAAATGAAAACTTCTTATAGGATTTATAGGTGCGGGGTGAAATCCGCCCGTTTACAAGGAAACATTTAATTTTTTTATCTGAAAGAAAAGTAATAAGCGCGGGCCATATATCCGTTTCAACAAGTAAAAAAAATGATGGATTTATATGTCTGACGATTCTTCGAATGCTCCACCAGAAATCAAGAGGCATCGGAATTATTTTTACACGGTTGCTAATTTCTTTGCGGGCTAAAGCAAGGCCTTTAGTTGTAGTTACCGTAAAAACGATCTCTTTATAAGGATACAGGATGCTTATTTGCGCAATAAGAGGAATAGCAGATATAACTTCACCTACAGAAAGGGCGTGTATCCAGATTCGTTGTTTTTCAGCAGAATCGCCGGGAAGCGATAATGCAAGTCGTTCCATGATTCTGTTGTTTCCAATGATGGCTAAAAACAGAATAAACGGCGAGCAGCAGATTATTATGACTGTCCATAGTATGTGATATATTAAACCTAATCTCATTTTCCCCAACCTATCACAAACTTATGTTGAGTTCTATAAATTTTATTCTGCTGAGGGTGTGTTTTACAGGGAAATATGCTGTCCTGGATGCAGGCTTCGATATTTCAGGTTATAACGAAAAGGTTTGGCCTTCTTATGCGTTCTTCATTCTTCACCAAGAGCTTCCAAGTCAGCAAGATCTTTTTTCCTGCCAGAGGCTCTTTTATTTAAGATATATTGATCTCGACCGATATAAGATACGGGAACATCGCCATATTCGCCTTTCACCCGCTTTTTGAAAGCCTCATCCCATGAAACGCCTGATATTGATGTTATGATGTCAATCCGTAGCGGCGGATAACCGAGTTGCACAACTTTATCGGGGCTTTTCAAATCTTCTTCCTTTAGACCGACCGACCCAAAGCCGAATTCAGAAAGAGCTTTTAAAATTCGACATGCATTTTCTGTGTCCGGTTTGATGAATATATCTATATCACCTGTGTATCTTGGGGCGCCATGATAGGCAAGTGCGTACCCCCCCACGATAAGATATTGAACTTTATGAGCGTTGAACAACTCTAACAACTCTTTGAAGTCTTTCTGAACTTCCATGACATTGTCTCCTCAAATAATCGACAGCGGCAATTCTTTCTTCAGGCGATTTGCTCAACCAATATTTTAAATCATCTAAAATGAAGTCTTTATCACTCAGATTTTTTATCTTAACCACTTTTTTTATCATCAGGATAGTCCTTTATTGTAATTACTTTAAGGCATGGTGTTCAACATATTATGTGACTGGATATGCAAAGTCAAAAAAAAAATAGGCCGGAGTTCCACCCGAAATATATCATCTATCTTTACAAAAACAAATGGTTGTGTAATAACAACACTGTCACCCTTGAGCAAAACAAATTCTTTTAATTCAGCCAGACTTATTTATTATGCTTCGAGAACTTTCCATAAAAAACTTTGCGATAATCGATGATCTTAACATTCGTTTTTCAGACGGCCTTACCGTTTTAAGCGGGGAGACGGGTGCAGGCAAATCGATCATAATAAATGCCGTAAATCTTCTTCTTGGAAGCAGGGCGACCGCCACAATGGTCAGGACCGGCGCAGAAACAGCCGAGCTTGAAGCCCTGTTTGAAATAGCCCCCAAAAGCAGGGTTGCCCAACTAATGACAGAGCAGGGATATGATCCTTCCGAAGGGCTTCTTATCAGAAGAATCCTTTCAAAAAGCGAAAGGCATAGAATATATATAAACGGAAGGCTTTCAACAATTCAGATTTTGGACTCGGTAACCGAGAATCTCGCCAGCATTTCAGGGCAGCACGTTCATCAGGGTTTGCTGAAAGAGGAACAGCATCTTGTAATCCTCGACCAGTTTGCCGGACTTATGCCCATGCGAAAGGAACTGGCCGGGCTTTATAATGAAATAGTTCCTCTTGTTAAAAAACTGAAAGAACTCAATTCAGCAAAAGATCGCCGCACCGAACAGATCGAATATCTTTCGTATCAGAAAAAAGAGATAATTGATGCGGCAATTATGCAGGGAGAAGATGCATCCCTTGAGCAGGACAGAACAAGGCTGAAAAACAGGGAAGCTCTTTTTGAGGCTGTGAACAGCAGCATGGAAGAGCTATACAGCGCCCAGGGATCGATAACAGAGCGGCTCGGAATTGTCAGAAAAAATCTTAATAAGGCGAGCCTGCTCGATCCGGAGCTTTCCTCAAAGGAAGCGGCAGTTGCTGAAGCATCCTATGGTATCGAAGAGACCGCAAACTCACTCAGGGCATATCTTGCAAAAATAGAAACTGATGAAAAATCGCTTGAGATGGTTGAGGCACGCATTGATGTTTTAAACAAACTGAAGCGCAAATACGGAGGGTCTCTTCAGGCAATATTTAAACAACTTGACGACATCCGGATAGAGCTTTCCGGAATCGATAATCTCTCCGAAACGATTGATGAAACGCAGAAAAAGCTCGGCCTTCTGCATAAAGAGCTTGCTGCCTGCGCAAAAGATCTTTCTGAAAAAAGAAAAGAAAGGGCAATAAATTTCGCTTTAAAGGTAGAAAAAGAGCTTTTAACACTTAAAATGCCCCGCACAAAATTTGAAGTATCCCTGCAGTCCCAGCCGGCTTCAGATGACACCGATTATTTTTTTTCGGTTGACGGCAGCATAATAAATGAAACCGGGATCGATAGAGCCCTGTTTCTGATCGCTCCGAATGTGGGAGAGGCTTTAAAGCCTCTTTCCGCCATAGCTTCCGGAGGTGAGCTTTCAAGGGTTATACTTGCATTGAAAGCCCTGCTTGCAGGAACCGAATCGGTTGAGACGATTGTTTTTGATGAGGTTGACGCAGGTATCGGGGGCGGCGTCGCAGAGGTTGTCGGCAGAAAAATGGCATCCCTTGCCCGCCATCACCAGATAATCTGCATTACACATCTTCCGCAGATTGCAAAGTTCGGTGATCATCATTTCAGGATTTCGAAAAACGTTTCCGGCGGAAGAACAAAAACCGCCATAACGCCATTAAATGTAAATGAACGAGTAGAAGAGATAGCAAGAATGCTGGGCGGTGAAGAGATAACCCGCGCAACAATCGCCCATGCGCGCGAGATGCTTGAAAGCAGATGATAAATCCTTACAGCATTCCACCCTTATTGACTTTGTGCTGCTTTATCGGTCTGGCCGTATTGACTCTTATGCGGGGCAGAAAAACCGAGGTTAATATCCTTTTTTTCATTCTCTGCCTTCTCGGGTCCTTTCTGTATATTGATATATTCCTTGTTTTAAATGTGAAATCAGATGCAACCGCTCTTTTAATAAGCCGCGCCGATCATTTTATAATAATTTACCTGTTTCCCGTCTATGTTCACTTCTTTCACGCGTATCTCAACATAAACAACCGCAAATGGCTTACGGGATTTGCGTATGCCTGTGCTTTCGCCCTGATGTGGCTGACTCCCACACCATTATATATTGAATCGATGCACAGGCATTATTTCGGATACTTTGCGAGGGCGGGAAAGCTTTACCCTTTATTCGGCTTAGGGAGTCTCTTCATAATAATATATGTTCTTACACTTCTCTATAATGCAATACGCAGGGAAAAAAGCAGCATAAGAAAAAACAATCTGAAATATGTTTTTACCGGGTTCGGGCTCATGGGTCTTATGAACGGGCTGAATGTTTTGCCCATACACGGTTATCCCGTGTATCCGCCGGGGAATTTAAGCTTTATCCCCCTTATTATTTTTGCTGTAGGGCTTTTTAAGTATGATCTTCTCGATATGGGGGTTTTGATAAATAAAAGCCTCGTCTATTCGCTCCTTACGGCATTTCTTACCGGACTTTACGCCCTTGTACTCATGCTGGCACACAAGGTTTTCAAGGATTATTATTTATCAGGTTCGATATATTTTCCTGTAATTTTTTTTCTGATTATTACTTTCATTTTCGGGCCGCTCAAGACGCAGGTACAGAAGATAGTGGACCGGCTTTTTTACAAAGGTAAGTACGACTACCAGAAGATAATAAAACATGTTAGCCGGATGATAGTCTCCGTCCTTGATTTTAAGGAGATCGGGAGATTACTGACGGAAACAGTCACAAACGCCATACAGGCCGATAATTGCGCTCTTTATCTGCGAAACCATTATTTGCATAACGGGACCGGTTCAGGCTTTGCCATCTGCTCTGCAAAAGGAAGCCATATATATACCAAAGATGAATCACTTATTTCAGGCGAATCACCTTTTATAATGCTGATGGAAAAGTGCCGCAGGCCGCTTATCAGAAAGAACATGATGGAGCGTTCTGATGATCCTGAGATACAAAAAGTTCTTTCGGTAATGGATTCATTTCATGCAGAAATGGCTTTGCCGATGATTTTCGAGGAATCGCTGAATGGCTTTATTGTTCTTGGAGAAAAACTTTCCGGTGATCTTTATACTCCCGAAGATCTCGATCTTCTTGAAACTCTTTCCATGCAGAGCGCTCTTGCCGTTCAGAACACCTGCTCATACAAGGTTATAGATGAACTGAACAAGGGTCTTGAAGAAAAGGTAGAACAAAGAACACGGGATTTGAAAAATGCGCTTAATGAGAAAGAAATAGCGCAGGAGCAGCTTGTAAGATCCGAAAGCCTTGCGGCTATCGGCCAGCTTGTGGCAGGGGTTGCGCATGAACTCAATAATCCCCTTTCGAGCAGCACAAGTCTTGTGCAATCGGCAATAGAAGAGCTTGAGAAATTGAATAAGGAAAAACAAACCGCCCAGGAATTGATTTCGGATCTTAAATTTGCGGAAAAAGAACTTGGGAGGGCAAAAGGGGTTGTCGCAAGCCTGCTTGGTTTTTCAAGGCAAAGCCACAGCTATTTTGAGACAGTCTGCATGAACCTTGTAATTAAAGATGCGTTAAGAATTCTGTCCAACAAATTGAAACAGAGCAAAGTCGTTATTACGGAAAATTACGAAAACAACCTGCCTGATATCAAAGGCAATTTTGCCAATCTGGGGCAGTTGGCTCTAAATATAATATTAAATGCTTTTCAGGCGGTTGATTTAAATAACGGAAAAATCATTCTTTCAACTTATCATGATGATATGAAAAAACAGGTTGTATTTGAATGCGCAGATAACGGACCGGGTGTCTCTGAATCAATACGGCAGGATATTTTCAAGCCTTTTTACACAACAAAAGATGTCGGAAAGGGAACAGGCCTTGGGCTTTATATGTGCCACGAGATTGTGGTAAAACATAAAGGGACAATAGTCCTTGAAAGCTCTGAGTCAGGCGGCGCAAAATTTGTTGTGAGGCTGCCTGTTTGATAAGCTTTATTTCGGGATCAGGCATGAAATCATTTAATACGGATCATTTCCAAATTAGTTGGTGACCCTACAGGATTCAAGGGTTCAAGGATTCAAGGGTTCAAGTGACGCGAAGTGACACGGGGTGAAGCGTAAGCGCTAACCATAGGCGCTCAATGCTGAAAAATTATAAAGAATTAAAGGTTTGGCAAAAGTCCTATCAACTATGCCTGACGATTTATGAAGCAACTAAAGCATTTCCCAAAAATGAGGGATTCGGCTTAACCTCCCAAATGAGAAGGGCGGCTCTGTCTATCCCGAGCAACATTGCAGAAGGGTATGGAAGAAAAAAACCCCGGATTATTTAAGATCTTAATATATCGCCTACGGTTCGACGTGTGAATTAGAAACGCAAATATTATTATCCGGGGATTTGTGCTATCTCAATAAAGAAAGATTGTTAGAACTTCAGAGAGATATAGGGGAGATTGAGAGTATGCTGAAAGCTCTGATAAAATCATTAGAAAACAAACACATGAACCCTTGAATCCTCGAATCCCTTGGACCCTTTCTCCCAACTAATTGGGAGAAGAGTCTTAAATACGATTAAACTGTCCTGTTGACAAAACCGTCTCGCCATATTACACATGTCTTATGGAAGTATACAAAAATGTATACTTATAAAAGATATGAACAGTTCAAACAGGCTTAAAATATTGATGGATTCCGGCAAAACCGTCTTCACTCCCCAGGATTTACGTACATTGTGGGGAGAGGGGGAGCTTGGTGCCAAAACAAATGCCGTGCGTATGGTCGCGAAAGGGATTATTTTGCGCATTGCCAAAGGCTACTATGCTCTCAGCAAACAATACAATCTTTACGAACTGGCGAATCGTATGATCACACCTTCCTATGTCAGTTTCCAATCTGCTCTTGCGTATGCCGGAATCAGTTTTCAGGTACGAAATCAAATTGAATGCGCTGCGCGGGTTAATGCCCGGAAAAAGAGAGGGGCGATTTTATACGTATATTATGTGCTGAAGGATGATTTGTTTTTCAATCTTGACGGTGTCCGCATCAAAAAAGGGATTTCTATTGCGTCTCCTGAGCGCGCGATTCTGGATAGTTTGTATCTGGGTTTTTTACCGGATATTGATGAGCCGTCTAAGATCAACGCTACAGCGCTTAAACGATTGAGCGCGCTGTATCCGAAAACAGTCCGGAAAAAGGCTGAGAAATTTATATGAATACCGGTTTTGACAGAAACACGCACGGGCGTTATTTGACTGCTCTGTTAACGGGCATAATTAAAGCGGTGCCTGAAAAGACAGCTTTTAAAGGAGGAACGTGCGCAGCGCTGTTTTATGATTTACCGCGTTTTTCATTCGACCTCGATTTTGATATTATCAGGCCGTTTGGGAAAAGCGACACGGATGCCATCAAAGAAGTTCTGTCTGCAAATGGCCGCGTAGTGGATGAGGCAGATAAAAAGTACACGCTTCTGTATGAATTCGATTATGGGAAAGGCACTACAAAAATAAAAATCGAATTCAACAAACGCGTGTGGAAGAATAACCGCTATAAAAACGAATGGTTTATGGGAGTGCCGATACTGCTTGCGGACGAGATGACTGTGGCAACAAATAAATTGGTTGCATTATCAGACCGCAAAAGTGCCGTTGTCCGGGATTTATTCGATGCGTGGTATTTTCTGAGTCATGGATTTATGTTGAATGAGCAGTTGTTGATAGAACGAACAGGAAAAGGGATGAGCGAATACTGCGCATTTCTGGCAGGGTTTATTAAGAAAACATTTTCCCGGCGGAATGTATTGCAAGGGCTTGGTGATGCGCTTGACGATAAACAAAAAGCATGGGCTCGTGAACATTTAATAGATGAAACCATTTTGTTGGTAGAGAAAATGCCCGGGATAAATTTGCAACCATCTAAAATCCATTGACAAACCACGGGTAATATGGTTTTTTAAGTCCGCAATTCGACAATCTCATCAAAATTCTCATGCGTCCTGCCGGGCGCATAACATATAGCAACAGTTTTTTTATCCGTAAAACGTTATTCAATTTACACATGGTCATGGGAGCTTTTGAAGTTAAAGCATCTCCGCCAGGGCCATAATTATCTTTTAATCAATATCTGAAGAATCTTTATAATAATGCGATTACGCATAAAATATGTAAAATGTTTATACATCAAAATCAGTGCGTAATCTTGCTATCGGATATTTTATATAATGAAATTTAAGTGGTTAAAGCTTTTCCTCTAATATTCGGTTGTTTGATTATAATCTAAATTATGTTTGTTAACCTTTACAAAAAAACACGCGGAAAATTGATAATCTGTTTAATATTATAATTACTCTAATTGATAATGTTGTGCAAAGGTAAAAATGTGATCTGGTGACTGGATAAGCAATGAATCGTCAACATTTTCAAAAGATCGCTTTGTTACGGGCGCAAGAGGCCCGTATCCTACTTGATGCCCGCCAATATGCAGGCGCATACTATCTCATAGGTTATGCTATAGAGTGCGCACTAAAAG
>Ga0268280_1000585_pt1 | contig 29148 bp, 2 predicted proteins | sample saktaG_9_FD_190139 | JGI IMG/M metagenome (GOLD analysis project Ga0268280, IMG submission 190139) | Saline water microbial communities from Sakinaw Lake, British Columbia, Canada - sak_2011_5_24_40m | ecosystem: Environmental > Aquatic > Non-marine Saline and Alkaline > Saline ...
CATCTTCTATTAATTTTTTTGTCTGCGGATCATACGCGCGCGGACTTATATGGATTGCTCCGTCTTCTTCATTAAATACGCAGAAACGATCTACGAGATCCTTATCTACAACTACTTGCGGCGCATTAATATCCGGATAAAATCTGCTCATCAGCTGGGAAACTATCGCCGCCGCCTCTTTACCTGCGGTGCGCTTTGCCGCAATCACCGCTTTCGGCTCTAATTCCGCTAGACCTACCGGTGAAGGCCTGGTCTCTTTCGGCCCTTCTCCCTTGACCGCATCTTTTACTATTCTTTTGACTTCATTTTGTCCATCAGTAGTAAGGCCTGAATATAGCTTGTACAGATCCCGTCTTCCCAAAATAGTTTTGATACTCTGATCATCTATTGTCTGTTTGCTACCTTTTACTGCAGAGATAACATAATTGGCAAGTACCGTTATCGTGACTTGATCATCCACCACCGCCCCGGCTTCCTTCAACACCCCTATCTTTTTCGCACCCTCTTCTATCGAAACAGCTTTTCCTTTTCTCGCCGCGTCTTTTTCCACATCCCTTTTATACGCCTCTACTTCGCCGGGGGTGGAAAGTTTCGCGGTCACCGTTCCGTCTTCTTCTTTGATCGTAAAATAAGAGCCTTCCGATTCGATCACCGCCAATTTCTTACCCGCATATGTTACTACAAGAACGTTCAGCTCATTTACCAGGCGACCAAAATCTATAGGCGAATATAAAGGCGGCAGGTTGGATGCAGTAGCGATAGTCGAATCACCGGCGCTGCCATCTTTCGCTCCGGACGCTTGAATCGTTTTGCCGGCTTTAGTGAAGTTCTTCTCACTCTTTATAATGCCTCTCGCCTTGAGATCTTCATAGGCATTGCTATAGCTCTCTATCCACAATTTCTTTACGCTCTTTATATCTTTGCCCTGTATCGCCGCCTGGCCTAAACTCACCATTATCACGTCTTTCACAAATCCCTGGACCTTATTCGGGTCGGTGATGTTCTCTCCAAAATAAGTGGTCGTCATCACCTGATACTTTCCGCTCTCGAGCACCTCTTCGTAGGCATCTCTCTTATTCGTAAGTATGGCCACATACGGCCTCTCGCCTTTTGACGCGTCGAATTTCGGAAGTATGACAAGGTAGGATGTCTCTTTCTCTTTCAGTAGCTGGGTAAGGCCTCTGGTGTGGTATCCTCCGGTGATCAATGCCGCCAGGCTCTGCCCTTCATCTTTCATCTTCTTGACGGTGTTGGAGAGCATGGCGTTATTTCTCATCTCTGCGGTCTTGTAGAATCCTAAAGCCGTGGGTGCATTATCGAATATCTTCCCGATATCGTAATCGCCTTCCATCACAATATTATATTTGGCGGATGATGTTCTGATGAAATCGGCTACTGCCTGGGCATTGCATACCGTTATATGCTTATCGAGATAATCGAAGTCGCCGTTATTGAGTTTCAGCTCAAATAGGTCCTTCACAAAACCTACGCACTTCAGGATATCGTGAAGCTTTCTCTCTTCGGGCGTGGTAAAAAGTTTTTCTTTGATCGCATCCTCAAAATCCTTGACCTCTTCGAATATCGCGAGGAGGTCTATCGATTCGTAGAGCGTGATATAGTCGGTGTATTTTATGAGGTCTTTGTACGGCTCCGGATCGATGCCCGATCTCTGGGCGAGCGACTGCAAGAACTGATAATATTCACCCTGGTAGATCTTGCCGCTCTTGAACGCTATAGATTTTAATATCAACTCTTCGAGGCTCTGCTTGGTTATCTTCTTCGTCAAAGTATCGATAAGGGCGTCGCGCTCTTTATTGGCCAATTCAAATTTTATGGATTTCTCCACTTCCATCGATTCGACGAGCTTCGAAAGGTTCTCGTATTTTTTGTAATCCAAAGAGACTTTGTCAGCCAGACTCTTTACGAGCTGCCATCTATCGGTGAAGGCTATCTTGCCGTCTTTGTGAAGTACTGAGTTATCATCAAGTGCGGCCATATCTTTTGTGTAGATCCTGGCCTTCAAGCCGCTCAAAGCTTTCAGAAGGCCGTCAATATCATTCTTCGTCGCCAGGTTTATCTCATAGACCTTGCGGAACTGGTCGACGTTCTCACGGTAAAGCGGGTTGTCCTCTATGCCGTACAACGCTACAGGTTTATCTGACGTGATAGCAAAGAATTCACCAGCTGACATCTTGCCTTTGCGCATTAAATACTGGGCTGTTCTTTTACGGATAGTCTCATCGGGGAATGTTCGTAAGAGAGACGTATCGATATAACCGGTGGAGCCCTCTATCGCTACCAGCTTCAGGTCATAATTTGTTACTAATGAATCGAGTATTGATACTATGGAGTCCTGAGCGGCTAAAGAAGCGTGGGCATCCTGGATATTTATTATGGTATTACCGCCGCCATTGGTGGAGTTATAAACTTCCTTGGTTACGGCGATGTCTTTGGGGATGGGCATAGCACCCTGTGAAGCGGGGGCTTGAGTCTTTAAAGCAAAATTCCCGTTCTGTCCTTTGGACCAAACGGGAGCGCCATCCTGAGCCCATATCAGATCTTGATTGATAAAGGTTACTACTAAAAAAAGCGCGATAGCTCTTATCCACTTCTTATTCCGGGCGCTTTGCAGATCCATGATAAGCGATTGACGCCCTAACTCTTCTCTTGTGGATAAAGAGTCGCGCGATAATACCTCTTCTACATCTCCATTTTGAGGCGCCTTTCGGCGTGCCTGCCAAGCATTCATTTTGGAGAATCCTTCATGCTACTCGTTGCGTTAGAAACTACCTTTTTGTTTCTATTACATCTGAAGTATAACATATATATATTATACTGTCAATGTATGGGATTTTCCTTTTTTGTATCTTAACATAGTCATAACATCAACATTTATAGTATGTTATGGTAATAGTACAGGCACTTGATTAGGCGAGACAAAAAGCAGGCCTTGACACGTGCTAAAATACGTAAAAAGTTGTTGTTATAAGCTCTCGACTACCTTCTTCGCTGCGTTGTATCGGTCCCTCAATTCCGCCACGCTTGCCGCTCTCGTTGGAGGCAGCAATCTTATTATGAAGTTCTTGGCGAACTTTATCGGATCTTCGAAATAAGCCGCGACTGAGAGTGCATTTACGAGATTTGCTACGTCGCGCACTCCTATTTCATTCAAAAGATCCCTTATGGAGTCTCTAAGTTCACGATCCTCGGGCTTATCAAGGGGCCTGTTAACACGGACCAGCACCGACATAAGATCGAAGAACCCTTTTAGAGGAACAAACTGGTCTCTGTCGAACCTCTCCATCGGAAGCAGCTTCGTCTTGCCCTGCATGTTGTTTGCTTCCAATTCCGCGGTCATCTTGTCAAGCGCTTGCTTGTCTACGAGGCCCACTATAGTGTTGGTCTTGTCCCAGTCGGGATTCTTCGCAAGCAGCTTGACCGCTTCTTCATATGTATCGACTACGTCGGCCGTATAGCCCTCCAACTGGTTATAGTAGTCGGCGCATATGCTGGCAAGGTTTATAACGGTAGTAGTGGCAAGCTGCTCTTCCGGTATCGCGCTCTTTACGAATATGAGATGCGTTTTGGCCAACGCGCCGGATTCTTCTTTAAATATGGTCTCCGCCGTCTTCCTGGCGCGTTCGCCGGTATTGGACGACTGCATAATAGCCTCGATAGTATGGTCGAATCTCTCGCGCTTATCGTCGGATGTCGGTGCGCTTTCGAAAGACTGTAAAGGTTCCGCAGCCGGCGGCATCTCTTTTGTTGTCTCCATCGCGCTATCATCCTGAGGCACTCCGATAGCTTGCGCTATCTTTTGCATGAATTCGCGCTCGCTTACAGGCTCAAGCGATGACTCGAATAACTTTTCCAGGCCTTTGGCTTTGGGATTCCTGAGAAACACCGCCAAATCTTCCAAAACTTTCAAATTTTCATTACCGGCCTGTGGATACATCGGCTTTTTGTCCGACAGGCTCAATTCTTTTATCTCATTGACCGGTTTCATGAATCTCACCGGCGCAGGGTTGCTTACTTTAGTCGGCTTGGCGTCATAATTTGGGTTATGGATGAATTTAACTACTCCCTCAGGAGTTCTGACAACCCAGTAGGTGTAACCGTTCTTCTTTTCTATCTCTTTGAAGTCCGCCTTGACCGGACTTTCAGGCGTCTTCTCTTCAGCGGCCTTATATCTTTCCATACCCTCTACTCTGACCTTCTTGCCTCCGACCTCGTCGGATATCCAGTTGGCCATGACGAGAGGCTCGTTGCCTATATTTATCGTCCTGTGCGAATAGCCGGGTATCAGGAGCACCTTGTCGCCGGGCTTCGCTATCGTAGCGACGAATTCAAACTGCCCGGTCTTCGGGTTCACACCCTGCTGGACATACAAGGCAACGCTGTTCCATACCTCATAAAATTCCGGATGGTTGTAGGTGTTTGTCCTCGTATCAAGCGTGTGTATATGCCCTTTAGTCATTATGAATTCCGCGTCATTACCTTCATGGACCACCCCGGGCATCAGAACCGTTATGTTGAATCTCAGTTTCAATTTATCAACGCCCGTCGCATCCTTTTTAAGCGCGACGTTCCTGTAGCCGTAATATACTTCGCGGTCGCGGTTATATTTGTCTATTGCCGACGGGTTCGCAATGCTCGTTCCGGCGTCTTTGACCGGCCTCGACCACCTGCGCTCGCAAACTATATCATCGCCCAGTTTCAGCTCGCCATTTACAGGGTTCATCGTTATCGGTAGCCCCGAGACCCCTTCGAGATCCACGGTCTTGACCGACAATAATTCCACCAGCTTATCCGGATTCGTCCTGTATTCCGCGGGCAAGTGTATGCGCATCACGCGGCGCTCTATAGATATCCATTGCGGCTCGGGGCCCAGCTCTTTATTCATGCCCTTCTGCAATGAGCCGAGTTCTCCTACGACCATTGCGCGCAGCAGCTGATCTGTAGTATACGGTTTTTCAGGTATCGGCAGGCGCGCTTCAGGCGGAGTGTCAAATGTGATCAAAAGCGTCACGCCGTCTTTACAGGTGATGCCCACGTTATTGGAATGATGGAACCCCGGTCCGAAATCGAAAAGTGTCGTCGGGCGGTTCACTAGATTCTCTTTTAGGTTCGCCCTTAACTTTGAGAAGGCCTCGCGTAGCGAACTATCCTCGTTAGTATAGGGGAATAATCCTATATAGCCCTTTCCTTCCGACGTGCTCATGAAAGCGCCTATAAGGTCTTTAGCGGTAGCCGTCGCTACCGTCTTCCCGGTCCTTGCCAGCTCAAGCTCTGTCTGAATATCTTTAGCTGTCCGTCCGGCAAAGTAGAATTTGATCCCTTCCCTTGTCACTACCTCATTATTTTCTAAAGTCTGGTCCTTCTTTTCGGCAGCCAACAGGACTTTTTCCGCTTCCGCTGCGTTCGGAGTGGCCTTCAGCTCTTTCTCTAGATCACTTGATAGCTTCTTGCTGTTCTCCACCGACTCCTGTATGAACGGATTGACCCCAAGCGCATAGCCCCACGCCGTCACGGCCAGTTCCAGGTTCAATATCAGCTGTCCGAAGTTCTGGAATGTCACTTCAACCAAAGGCCTGCCATTAAGTTCGGAGACCTTTACGCCCTTCTCTTTTCCTATGGCGATTCTTATGAATATGACATTCTTTCCATAATATTTCCCATCTTTAAGGAGAGGCTCGCCGTATACCCAGAGCGGCGCCGCTTCTTTCTTGGTAAGGGATTCATTAAAGAGTTGTTCAGCCCATGGCCCCGTCATACTCGTGGACTCTTCGGGTATCTGGACGACATGGTCATAGCCCTTTGCGTTAAGGGCGCTCAATATATTACCGAGCTTAAAACCTACGACGTTCTCGGGATTATTACTATCCACCGCTGCAGCGATCTCTTTCGATTCGGCCGCAGCCTGCCCGAGCATTTGAGTAATATCCACCTTTGCGGACGCGAGCGGCACCAGGCCGAAAAGCGACATGGCGGAGAACCTTCCTCCGATATCTCTTCCATCCTTGTTGTCCCGCTTCAGATTATTTATAAAGACCTGCCTGAAATCACCGGGCCTATCGGCTATCTTGGTACCTTCGTCGGTTATGCCGGCGAAATGGTCCTCTACCTCGTCATTTAACTTTCCGGCTGCCTTCATCCCCAAGAGCATGCCCCTGAATATCGCTTCCTGCGTGGCGCTCTCCGTAGTAGTACCCGATTTGCTTGCCACTATAAAGAGGGTGTTGGCAAGCCCTCCGTTCTTCTCGAGCTGCGCCAGTAGGGCTCTTATCTCGGCGCCTTCGGGCGAATAGGTCACAAAAAGGTTCTTTGTCCCGAATACCTGCGAAAGCGTCCTGGCGGATCTGCCGGAACCGCCCGTCCCGAGAACCACGACATTATCATAAGGAAGCTCTGCGACGAACTTCTGTATATCCTGCACATCGGCCGTAAATCTCTCGGCGGCATGCAGCCATCCCATCCAGTTCACTACCTGATTCTTGCCGGCATTGTGCGGAAAGTCTTTCCATATAGAAGGTTCCTGGCGCCATATAGCGCGGGCAGTCTTCTCTTCGACAAGACCGACCGGTTTATTCATTTCAGCCTCAAGCCTGATTATTTCGGCATCGAGATCTGAAAGATTTGCTCCTTTAGACTCTTCTTCACGCAATCTTTCGGCGACTTCTTTCATTATCTTTACCAGGCTCTTCAAGTCGTAGCCTTCAAATATAGTCGTAAGTTCTTCCCCTGTATTAGACGAGCGCACAAGGGCTGACTCTCCGGTCTTTAATTGAATCTTAAATCCGGAGACGGTGACATAGCCCGCGTCCTTAGGTTGTTTGAGGTAATCGCCTTCCTGCATAGCTTCGGTATATGGTTTCAATTCCTGCCCATATTTTTCTTTCATCCAATTCCCGACCGCTTCAGCAACCGCTCTCTTTACAGGGTTAGGTATCGGTATGTGCACTTCTTCGCTGCTGAAGGCTTTCGGGAAATTGCTGAATAGATCGGTTAGGTGTTCGGTAGGCCTGCCCTGCGGCACTTCCGCGGTCGTCATCGTTTCCCTTATATTAAGCAGAGTAAAGAACCCGGCGACGGCGCAATCACAAACTCTCTCCTCATAACTTTTTGAGATATGAAAAAAGTTGTGGCCGGAGGCCTCAGCCGTAAAATATGTCTTTTTGAAATGTATAAATTTGCCCTTGAACTCTTTGTCATTCTTAAGTGACTCGTTCTTATCTACAAAATCATTAAGCTCTTCCATCCTCTTCTGCATAAAGCCTAATTGAGGCGGATAACCCGTGGTAATGAACCATCCCTCGACGATATTCTTGTCGCTTTTTCCTGCTTTTTTCTGTAATTCCGCATTTATCTGGTTCAGCAGGCCCAGCAGTTTACTATTAGCTCTCACATCACATACGATCTGGATCGGACCGAAACCCGCTTTCGCGAGCCTTACCATAACTTCCTGGTTCCCACTGTGCCTAAGGAAGCGCTGATAATAAGGAAGCGTCATTTCAAATGCCGGGACACCTGCACCGTCTTCCAGGATAGCCGTTATCCTGTCGGCGTCACCATCAAATACGCTGCCGATAGCTTTGGGCATCTTACCAATAAGATTTGCATGATTGATCAAGTTTACCAGCTCCTGAGTTTCCTTAAGAGCTTCGGCCTTTGAGGGATCCCATATCTTTTTGCCGTTACCCATTGTTCCATCCGGGGCCATATTAAGCATGACCGCTATTCTGCGCTTTCCTTCTTTTCCTTCAGCCCACAACCTTGATATCTCTACTAATAGACTGTCTTTTGTTACTTCCTGCATATCTATTATAGAGAATCCTTTCGCCAGAAGAAGGTCTTTTACCATAGGGCCTCCCGCTCCCCCGCGCGGATCTATTACTACGATCTCATCTTTGGTTATATCGGGCAGAGTATTGCTCATTATCTTTACAACTGTATCGCGTAAGCCCGGCCTCTCTGTAACGGTCCCGTTTTTTGCGCCTTGACGCACACCCTGTCTTAAATGTGCGCTCTTATCCTTCCAATACAAGCCTTCCAGCTTCTCGGCGTAAAGCGGCTCAAGGACCATAATGCCTTTAGCATCTTTCTTACCCAAGAAAGCTTTTATCTTGAAACCGTTTTTCTGCGGGACTCCGTGGCTGCCGGAGACCTGGACCATAAATTTATAGTTACCTTCATTTTCGGTTGAAAGAAGATTATGCGCGCCGGTCGTTAAATAGTCGGGACAATAATCTACATCCACACCGGCTGACGCCGCGCCGAGCGCCATTACATAACGAAGTATCGGGGTATGGAGCCTTATATCGCCCGTAATAAGCGCTTTGTCTTTTGGCTCGGCCTCGGCATAGTTACTGGCCAATAACTTCCCTACCGCATAAAGATTGGCAGGAGTGAGGTTTTCAACTCCGCCCTCTATGGGACGCGCGTTGCCGCGTACATCGTAACCTTTGCCAAATCCAAATATATCTTCCGGCAGATTATCGAGGGTCTTTTGCAGTCTCTCTTCAAAATATACGATAAGTTTTTCTTTCGGCATAGCGACTATTTCATTATATGCGGCCTCATTGCCGTCCATTGCCTTCTCAAATGTCTCTTTTAATTTAACGATTTCATCGGCCATTTTTATCTTCTCTATAGCGCCCCTGACTCTCTTTGTCGGCGCCTTCTCCTCTATTTGTTCTTCAGAGATACCATTATTTTCTATGTGACATATCTGGTGTTCGACAAGCTCGAGCACCAATTCTACACCATTTTCATAAGACAATAAGCACAAAAAGTATTCTTCATCAATACGAACATCTCTTCCCTGGCCATACGGCTTACTTACGGCGTCAACTGTCGGCTCGACGCCATCCGCGATAAGTCCATCCTCTATTATCAGGTTACAGCCTATCTTATTAACGCCTTTAACAAGAAGATCGTAGCCATTCGGCGCTTGCCCGTCAAGGCCCATCCACGTCTTCATTGCACCGGATTTATCGGGCAGTAGTGACCTTATATTACTTTGTAAAGACACCGGTGTGTTATAAATACTATTGTCAGGATACGATAAACTCGGGGACACTTTCTGTCCCAGTTGCTCTGCAACATGAGCAGGGTCTATTAAAACATTTTCATCCGGATACTCGGACGGTTTCTTATCGACCAAAACCGGCAATAGATAGCTTTGAGGCGGTTCCCCTAAACGCGTCTGCAGTCTCCAGTCGGCGGTCTTGTTTGTCCCCGCGATGATGGCGTAGACATTTGCTTTGCTTATGAATAGATGATCGGCATTAAGATTATGGCTTATGAATTCCAACCTTACTTTCTCACGTAAATCGCTTCTTTCGTTAACAGAAAGCGAATTGTAATAACCAAGCCAATCCGAACTTTTTACATAATGCAGTGCGTTTCGTCCGTCCGGTGTATTTATATTAAAGAGCGCTAGAAGCTCCTGCATTAAGAACGGGGCTTCGGTCAATAGCTTCCAATCGAGTTTCATATTTTCATACTCGATCATATCTTTAAGTCTTAACTCCGGGACGATCTTCTTTTGCGCCGCATCATATCTACCTTCTTTATTCTCCAGGACATTCCCTAGTTTCACCAAAAGACCTTTAGATATGCCTTTATCGCTTTGCGCGCCAGTTTTAGGCCTTAATAGCAAGAACCCTCCGGTCTCCAGCGCGGCCCTTGAGCCTGTGGTGCCGCCCTTTTCGGCAAAAGAACCATCGATCATCCATATAAATCCTCCTGCAAGCGGGGTAGGTTCTCCTGTTTTCTTATTCCTACCGATATGACCGAGTATTATCGTTTCAACACCAAACTTTCTTGCTATCGTCTCGGCTATCTTGCGGTTGGCCTCTTCATCTTTCAAATAAAGCGCTCCGTCTACTGTTTTAAAATCGTTGTTCGGGTCCAGGCCATATTCCTTAAATAAGCTCTCTTTTATCGCCTCTATCGTGTATATACCGTCTTTATTCAATTGCGCCTTAGCCTTTTCTTTATCATCGGTCTTACCTTCGACATCGGTATTATAATTTCTTGTCAGAAAAGCATAAGCGATGTTGTCCGGCTCTGTTACAGATTCCGTATAAGTACGAATGCGCATCTGTTCCCTGGCAAAAAGCGGTGAATATCCACTATCAGATATCAGCAGCAGCCACTCTTTAGGATCTGTAACCCTGCCATCCATAGTAAAATCCCAAAACTCGGCGCCGGTTATCTTTCCGCTCGTAAGGGCTTTATATTGCTCCTCAAAACGGGCTAAATTCTTATTCAATTCATCAAAGTACTTCTTTAGATCTTCCAGGTCCAGCGGCTTACCCGTTAGATCCACCGGCCTTCCCAGCCCGTCCATGGGTATATTGGCGTGAAGAAGAAGCGCTTTTGGATAACTGTCCGGCTTATAGAAGCTTACATCTTTCAGCCCGTTGCCGCTCGGAACGTCGGGCAAGGGCTGGATGATCTGGTATACCCTGCCTTTAAGAAGGTGCGAGGCAAGATTTTTCGGAGATCTTTGATCGTCACCCTTGATCTTTATGAATCCATCCTTTAATTGACTGAAGATCGCCTCTTCAACAGGACTGAGCTGATCGCTTACGAGAAGATCCTTCAAGTGCTCATTTTTCTGTAACTTTCCAAATTCATCCTTCACGGCTTTGAGCGAAGCAGGCACATTCTTTAATCTCTTGACTTCCCGTACCGCCAACTTGATCCATATGTTGAACAAGACCATCTCTTCGGCGCTCTTCGGCCCTACATATTTTTTCCCTACGTCTTCTATTGGCTTTTTTACATTATTTATTTTATTATCGTAAAGCTGCCTGTTTGTCATCCCGGTATTTTTATCGATCACCGTATTCAAGAACTTCTGCAGTTCCTGAGTATTAATTTTCAGATCTTGCAATATCGCGGTCGTCATAGTATTTCGATATAAAGAACGCAGCCACATCGCAAGCAAATAATCATGCCCTAAGCAGGCACCAATGGCCCACATCTCATGGTCACCAAGCGTAAAATAGTCCACCATCTTCATGAGATTCCATAGCTCATCGCCCCTGTCAACCATATCGCCGTTATTGAATATAACTCTTCCCGGCAGGGCCTTTTTAACGCTGTATAAGGCTTCGATCGTAGCGTGCGGATCTGACAACACAACTATCTCGGGCACCCTTGATAAAGCATGATCGCGTGTGACAGCCTTAAAGATAGCGTCAAATTTTTCAATATCATATGTGGCTTCCACGCCATCCGGAGTTGTTTTAGTGGTCATAAGGTCTCCGGTTATAGCGGTGATGGCGTATTTATTACTCTTTAGATACTCTATTAATCCATCCTTACCTTTAATAGCGCCGTGCCGTACCTTGTCGGATCTTTCAAATTTCTCGGATCCATTCTGCGAACCCTTCTTGGTCATACGATACCTTGCTTCGTAGGAGTTCGCGTCGGCATCGTTGACTATGCAATAGCTGAAAAGATCGTCAAGCCTGTATGACTGTCCGCCATCTTCAAGATGAGCCTCCATCTGCTTAACAATCTGGACAAAAGTATTCCCTGCTTCATTTTTCATCGATATATCTTCATTGGAATAGATAGGATTAAAGACGAATGTCGTTATGGCTCCTCTTTCCTTCGCATCCACTATGGCTTTTACCATACCCTTAGGCAGCAGATTGCATATTAAGCTTGTATAGAAACTGCCTGGCCCCAGGACCAGCTTATCCCCGGCTTTAAGAGCATTTAACTGTGCTATAACTTCTTCGTTCGCATTCGGTCTTTCTTTGCTGCTGATATCCACCCACTCTATAGGTTTCGTATTCTGAGTGATGCCTTTTTGAGATTCAATTATTTGATCTTCGCCTTTAATTTTGGCGATCAGGTATCCGAGATCCTTGTCTACGGTGCTTAAATAGGTCAAGTTTTCGGAAAGCCCTAATAGATCGCTGAATTCCTTGTTCGCGGAGTCTACAGCTTCCGAAAAATTATCTCTTCTGGCGTCGTAATTTTTCAGGAAACATGCCAGATAGATCAGGTGACGCACGGAGTGACCGTTGATATTAAAACCTTCAAAATATCTGCCCGGTTTTTGGGCTTCATCGAAAATACGCGCCAGGTTATATAATTGCCCCGAAAAAACGCCAAACCTTTTTCTCATATCAGGATTTTTCGGCGCTCCCTTTTCGTACATATTCTGTATCTTCCTGGCAAGCTGCTCCACCAGGGTCTTGGATCCAACGACCTTCGTCTCCATGACCTCCTGAATAGAAGGAGAGTCCGTGACTTTCTTCACCAATTTTTTGGTCAAATCGCCGATAGCGATAAAGATCTTTCCGTTTTTTGTCACGATGTAATCTTTGATCAATCCTGTCCTGCCGCCGTCGTCAAAAGGAGTTATGATGTCAATGGTTTCCCATCCCAGTATTTTAATGACTTCCGATAAGAAATTTGTGCCGGAGCCGCCTCCAATGACTACAACTTTGCGTTTTGTCATAGATGCCTCGGTACGCATAAGTTCTACTTGTTCGCTTGCCGTAGTTATGGGAGCTTCGCGAAGGACGATATCAACAGGATAGGCTTTTTGGACGCGCTCTTCATCCCAATCCGGATTATCCAAATGTCCTTGTATTTCATGAGCCAGGAATTGTTTCCGGGCATCATCCGATAAAGCCACGAACCATTTTATTCTTGCGGGAGAAAAATATATTCGCCTCATCTTATGATCGCAAACCCCTCCATCGCGTCCGGAATGCGCCACGAGATATGGGCAATCTTTCAAACTGGGTATTTCATAGATTTCCACGCCATTCACAACTTGAATGCGTCTTGCGGAACCTACTTCAAAATCATGACGTATTTTGCCGTTGACTTCTTTCTTTTGCCTGTCCGTTAATTCGGAACCATCTATCGTAATACCACCCTGCTTGGATTGCTCGGCGCTATTGCCTTGTGCAACGCCGCCATTAAGGATCAGCATGGCCGAGGATTCAATGCCTTCCGATAGAAACTCTCTCTTTGGCTGGACGAGCGATATCTTATCGAGCTTAAGTACGATAGGCTTCTTCTTTAGCTGCCGATCAAGTTTTGCTACTTGGGCGGCAAGGGCCGACAACTCTGCGTCACTTAACATCGTATGATCGCCCTTAACGTCGGGCACCATCCTGCCTATAGTAATGACTCCTGACTGACTGGGTTTGCCGTCAGAAGCTCTGTTTATCTTTATCTTATCCTTCTCCCATCCGGCCGCTATCATAGCGTCATATACCATGCCGCGTATCCCGGCCACGGAAGCATTCTCCTCTGTGTCGAGGACTATAGTTCCGTTATCTGTTATCCTGGCGCCAATCAGCTTCGCTTCGACCGGTCTGGCCGCTGCCTGCCCGGCAGCCTTTAAAATTGAGTCTAATCTGCGCAGGGCATCGAAAGATACACCCTCCTTTAATGGCTCGAGGTTCTCCGCGTAACGGCCTCCGAGAGCCAGATGTAATGTATTCGTTCCGGGCAAGAATAGTTTATTTCTGTCAGGTACGATATTCTTCAACGCCAGTTGAATATCATAGAATCTGCCAAGGGCCTCGGCGTTACCCGTGCATGAAGATACGACAAAGCTGAATGAATCTTCGTATCCGCGAGCAGCCTGTCCAGGCGCTCTTACGGCAGGGTCTGACGGCAACTTTGAAGGCATTACGGACAAGATCTTTCCTTCGCTCAGCGCATAATCAAACTGCGACCACGGACCTTTGTACGGACTGGGCGATTCCGTTTTCTGTATACCACCGTCCTTGTCGATCACTATTGCGATATTTTCTAAAACGAGCCTTCCGTCCCGCTTAAGCTGACTTAATTTTTCATTGAGATCTACTGCGACACCGCTTTTATTCTCTATCACTACGTTCCCGGCAAAAGTTGAATTTGGCAGGATCACCTTGCCTATTATCTTGAGTGAGTATAACCGCTTTAGGTGGGCCCCTCCGAGAGCATCTTTAACATGCTGCTCCTCCTCCCACCACTTCGTGTCTTTGCCCTTCAAGTCTGGATCGCTAAGCTCAAATTCGGGTGGGATAAGCCCCTGCTCGCTGTCTTCTAGCGTAAATTTATTTGTGTTGAATCGGCAGTAATCACTATGACCCAATAAAAGTATGTCATATGCTTTTTTAACGGGAGCGAACGTTTTCGTCCTCTCCGACAATGGTATATTAACCAGGTGCAGTATGCGGTCTATGCCATGCGCTGCGAGCACCTCTTTGACCCTGGGGTCGGTACTCTTTTCAAAGAAGGCGTTCAAATTGTGGACCGCCACACCTATCGCTCCATCTATAGGATAGTAGCTTTGACCGTCTTCTGCAGTCTTAGCATTCTTAGCTATGAAAAGCGGACTTATGATCTCATACAATTTTCCCTTCGTCATTATGCCCCTGTCCAGAAGCATCCTGAATATGGAATTAAGGACCGTTTCATTCAGATATATCAGATTTGTATTAAACCTCTGTTCTCCTTGCGTTCCAAGGCCTCCCCTTTGACCGGAACCTGTGAACGCCTTTTCTTGTCCTGGCTGTACTTTTTCCGCGTCCTGCGCATCGGCCAATTCCATCATGTCAGGTGTATATACGGTCCTTCCGTCCTCCTGGCTGATCCTTTCGCCGTCTTTACCGCCTTTTTTATCGATCGGCGCCGCTATGGTCGTCACCTTTACAACCGGCCACTTATTTAAAACCATCGATCCGACTATGGAAGGATCCGCATGTGCGTTTACATTGTCGCCATTAAAGAAGAATCGTATATGGATATTGCCATCGCTGGGTGAGGGCGTAACTAAAGAATTATAAAGGAACATGAAACCTAATTGACCGTGCCCGCCCGGCTGATGCAACCCATAAAGGTTTGTAGCTATCATACGTGTGGCGGTATTTATTCCAGGCAGGTCAGCCTGGTCTATCATCGGAAGCTCTTGTATACGGGCTTTTTCTAGGGGTCCATGTAGCGCCTCACGATAAGTCCTCTTTACTTTTTTATTGGGGTCCAGTCTGTCGATCAAGCAGATACTTTGCATCAGGTTCTCATATGGCTCTCGTGAATCACTATTGACCACCGGCTGAAAGATCAAGCCCGCGTATGGTATATCTTCCGTATCAGCAATTAGCTGCAAAAGCCTTGCTTCCGCAATACTGACAAATGTCTTCCCACCTTTATATAAGATATCAAACCCGACATCTGTGCCCTTTGCGGTAAGCTTTACATCTTTGACAGGAATATCAAGCCTTTTGGCAAGGCTTTCTATCCTTACATAATTTTCGCCTCTTCCGGCATCCAATGAATTTAGCGTAACGACCGCTTTTTTCGCTGCTGTAGCGTTCTTAGGATCGTCTTTGAGAGCGCGATGGTCGTGCTCTCTCTCACTATTTTGTTTCCTGGTCATGAGAGCCGTTAAAATATAGTTCTCATCCGGACCTATCTTATTGGGATCTGCGGCTATACGCAGGGGCTTTGTTTTATTTTTCTTTGTTTTATTTTTCTTTGTTTTATCTCCTTCTGCTTTACCCTTGTCTGCCTCACGCAATAAATACTGCGCCCACATCTGCGCCAGATACATCTCATACGGTTCAGTAAGGTTAAATGCCTCTCCGGCATCTCTGATTTGGTCCCATTGCGCCGGGGTAAAAATATCCGTCGCAAGATCCTCTTTCGTCATCAGCTCCGTTATTACGTCTTTGGCTAATCTCTGGACCTCTCCGGCGCTTTTTCTGAAAGCCGCGAGTTCACCCTTTTTCAATTGATTGTCAGCGGCATGTCTTTCCAGAGCCGCATCCACATCGCCGTTAAAACGCACCGCAAGTATCGCCGCATTCGGCTGGATACCCATCTTCGCAATATCTGCCTCTGCTTTAGGAAGCCATGGCGCTATATTCATTACGGCCCATGCTTTAAGATCGGCTGCTGTTCTCTCTTTTATCGCGTCTATCTTGTTTATCCTGGCCGCTGTAATGAGGTAAGGCGCCAGCATACTGCCTTTCATGTTCTTGCCTTCCGCCGCGGCGCCCGTATCGGATAGTATCTCTTCGAGAGGTGTGCGCTGGTTGGTGAGTATCTTTATATATGGGGTTTCGACATCTTTAGTTATGTTGGGACATACTACTATATAGGATACACCCTGCTTCTCCAATAGCTTCGTTATGCCCTCGGAATGGAAACCGCCGGTAACAAGTACCGAGATCTCTGCACCCTCTTTCTTCATCGCCTGGACGGTATTGTCTACAAGCGCCTTGTCACGCTTTATCGCTATAGCGTAAAAGTCCTCGAGCTTCGGCATGCTCTCGATGACCGCCTGCGACGGAGGGTCTATCTCATACGCGTAACCGAACTTCACGGCCATCTTCTTTATGAAATCTGCGAATACTTCGTGAGCGAACTCTGCCTTGCGCTCTTTATAGTAATCGAAGTCCCCGTTCAGGAGCCTTATATTGGTGAGGCCGAGCAATATGTTTATGTGGCGAGCTAATTTGTCGAGCGTCCTCTGGTCGTCATTGGCGAATAGTCTCTCTTTTATCGCTTCCTCGAACCTCTTTATGTCATTGAAGAGCTTCTCGTTCTCTATCCTCGAATAGACGGAGTTATAGATTATGTAGTTGAAAAGATTTGGATACTCCTCCGGCATAACTATCCCATACTTTACGGCGAGACCCTTCAGATAATCATAATATTCTGCGGAGGATATCTTGCTGATCTTGAATTCAAGCGACTTGCCGACCAGCTCTTTAAGCTGGTCCTTATCGAGCTTCTTGGTAATAGCGTCTATCAGAGTAGCACGCTCTTTATCGACAACGTTGAAATTTATCTTCTTCTCATAGACTAGTACGCTTATCAGTTTAAATAGATTTTCATATTGGCGCAGGTTCACCTTTTGCTTCTGGCCCAGGGCCTCCAGATACTTGACGTAATCGGTGAAAGAGAGCTTCTTGGCCTCATAATCCTGCAGCTTTGCATCGAGCTCTTTAAGCTCCGCGCTATAGATGTCATTTTTGAGTTTATTGAGGACGGCTTTTATCTGATTAAAATATTTTTCGGTGTCTTCTTTTAGAGGGTAGCTTGAAGTGAAGGCATTGAGGTTCTCGATGTAGTAGGAGCGGGTCTCCGCGCCGAAGAGCTTTATCTTGTGACCCGAAGTGATCGCAAGGAACTCCGGGCCCGTGATCTCGCCCTTCTTCATGAAGTAGTCGGCAACCTCTTTTCTTATCTCGGCGTCCGGGAAGGCCTTGAACCACGAAGTGTCGATAAACCCGTCAGCGCCTTCTACCGACATCAGGCTTAAACCGTCGTTCTTAATAAGGCATTCCAGTATCTTTATTATATTGGACTGTGCTTCATAATTACAATGCGCGTCCTGGATGTGTATAACGAGTTTTCTGGAATCCCTGGCTGTATATTTGGCCTTTACGATGCCATAATCGCGCGGGATGACTATCTTTTCAGGATCGGTGGTCACTTCAGACTGTTTTGCAGGCTCTTTGATGTTGGGATTTTTTATTACTTCGGCAAATGCAAGATTGGTGAGAATAAACGTGGGAAGCAAGATTATGGAAACAATTTTTTTCAATCTCGCCATCGAACTTAGAGTCGGTAAAGTCACTATCTCCTCCTTAGGGTTTTTCATGCATTTGTTAATATCTAACTTTTTATTGGTTTTGATAACATAGTATATCATTCATGCGGTGCATGTCAACGAATAAAAGCTGAATATTTTATTCCTTAACATACGTATCTAGGAAGGCTCCCACAATATTGGGATCAAACTGATTCCCTGAACATCTCGTCAACTCCGCTAGCGCCGTTTCTTCCGACATAGCTTTGCGATATGGCCTGTCGCTCATCATGGAGTCAAAAGAGTCCGCGACGCATATTATCCTGGAGCCCAACGGGATCTCATCACCCTTAATATCGGGATCCGGATATCCTCCGCCTTCAAATCGCGCGTGGTGATATCTTATCGTCGGCGCAATATCGTCTAAAAACCCCGTCTGTTTTACTATATTGGTACCTATGTCCGGATGCATGCGTATCTGTGCCCATTCTTCACTATTCAATTTTGCGGGCTTCTTTATAATATTGAGGTCTATTCCCACTTTACCTATATCGTGCAGGATGCTCGCTATCTTTATGATCTTGGTCGCTTTGGCGGGAAGCTTTAATCTTTTACAGATATAAAGGGAATACTTTTCTACCTTGTAGCAGTGCCGACGGCGGCAGACATCGCTTTCATCTATGATGCGCGCCAACACAGTCAGTGTCTTTATATATCTGCCTATGATCATGCTGTCTCCTCTTTGTTATGCCGCAGTGCGTATCATTGTGATGGCTTCGATATAGGTACGCACTTCTTTATCATAATCTATCGGGACTGTGCGCGGTAAGAATATGTATTTACCGCTTATATCGTCTTTCGTAACACCGGGTATTTCAAATTCGCCTTCGGCGACAAGTATCCTTAATAAAGCCTGATATGAGTTCATTGCCATGTAAACCTGCTGGCCGTTTATTTCTATCGATTCTATTTCCAATAATGTCCCCAGGGTTACCTTATCGGCGGATAGCTTTAATTCGCCCTGAACCGACCTTATACCGACATTCTCCTGCGCAATGCCGGTCTGTCTGGCAACCTGGGCAATCAGCTCTTCATATGTGAGGTCTTTTTTATTAATGAAGGCTATATCCTCGAGACGGCCCTTATATCCTGCCGCTACTACGAACTTACGGGCTTCTTCTTCGGTCTTCAATTCATCCCCGTAAATAAACGCATTCTTGATGCCGGTATTATTTGCCAATCCGACATTATCACCGAAGAAGATATCGGACATTGCCACTTTTTCGGTCGTCGCGACCCCTATAGGCTTCTTAAGCTCCGGCGCGGTCAGCATCGGCGCACCGTTATAAACCTTTGCCAACTCTCCTCTTCTCGCGGCCAGGAGGCTTCTTATATTATCTATCTGGGCAAGCTTTTCAGTCGTCATTGTTGTGCCGCGGAATTCCTTTACAGCCTTGTCAAAGTCAACGGCCGCCAGCTCACCGAGAAGCGCTATTATCGCCTCTTTTATCTTCTCCCTGGTCTGGGCACTTATTGTATTTGCAGTCAATATGATATTGTATTTTTCTGCCAGATAGTTATACGCTTTTATCGATTCTATAGCCAAGACGTCGTCTCTGAACTTTGGCGCTAAGATATTCTCTGCGGTTATCGTACCGTCAAGCAGAATGCCTATCGCACCTCTTGTTTTTGCGATCGCCAGAAGCTCTTTCTCGTCTCTTACCCTTGCTATATCAACCCTGCCTTTCAAAGACTTATTTATCGCACTCGCTATATCTGCCGGCGAATCGATAGGAACGCCTATGACGATATGCGGTCCGGCCCTGGTCGGATGCGCGCTGAACCCGGCGAATCTCGAGATAAGCGCTGCGATTATCATCGCGCCGAGAACCGTCGCAAGTATTATTTGAATGCTGACCGGCAGGCCGCTCAAGATCCCGGCCTCTGCAACTTTATTTACACCGGACGCGATCTCTGCGCCGCTGAAAATCTGATATAGTTTGGCAAATATACCTATAAGGAAGAGCAGCCCGACGGCAGTGCCGGCCGCTGAAGGTCCGGTCTGAGGCGCTGTCTCCTGCGTGAATACAGGACCGCCCTTGTCAGACATATTCAAGATATCAGTTAAAAGTGAGTTTGAGCCTTTACCGGTAATGAGGAACTTTATCCTTACTCCTCTGGCAAGATTGGCCGTCATCAGCGCCATCATATCCATCTTTAGCTCCGTTTCCTTTTTGTCACCTCTTATAACCATAGCCTTGACTTCAGGGGTGGGGCCGCCTTTCTTTTTTGCGCTTATCAGTTTTACCAGATCCGTCGCCGGACGGGCATGCACACCAGCCTTATTTACGATCAGTAGTGTTGCTTCAACTATCTCAGTGTCCGGCGAAATAGCTTCTTCTATATTCATTTGCACCGCGCCTGCCTGGACAGCTGCGGGAGATACAGGCTTGAGGCCGCCAACATAATTACCTATAGGTAAAGATGTGAGCCAACCGCGTGTTCTTGATATGAGTTCAAGTGTAAAGAGGGTGCGCTTCTCCGCGATAGGATTGACCAGGGCTTGATCCGGCGTTTCTTTCAAGATGCTCTTTTCTTCTTCATATATCTCTTTAAACCGCTTATCTCCATAAACTCCTCTATCAAACACAGACCTTACGATCTCTTTGGCAACAGAATCAACCGACATCACGCCCATGTTGCTCACATTATCTGAAAGGAATGTCTCTACGCCGGAATAGTCTTTTTTCTCTACAGATCGGATAAAAAGGCTTACCTCGGGTATCCTGTTTCCTGCCATACTGAGAGTCAGCGGCACCTCTCCTGCCTTTATACCTAATTTTTCAAATTTCAGCGCAAGAAACACCTGGAAGGAGTACCAGCTCGCCATCTCGCCGCATATTGAGATCTCTTTTCTTCTTTCCGGAGGCAGCTGCCTGTTTATGTCTCTGGCTGCTTCGAAGACCTCGACTATCCTTGACAGGACCTGCGGCTGCAGGCGCGATAGATTGATCTTGTCCAGATCATCATCGCGATCAAGAAGCGTATCTTTTCCGAGCACCCTGGTCATCACATATCTTGAAAGATCGTTGGTTCCGATAGAGTAGAAAGATATTGCGGGATCACTAAGAAGATCCTTTATATTGTCAACGGCTGTATCATTTTCTATCATGATGCCGATAGGCATATTATTAATAATTTCGCCGAAATTCAATATATCTTGAGACCTCATACCGGCAAGCACCCTGGCGGTGACGAGCGTCCTTGCAGTCAATAACGCGCTATCCTTGACAAGGCCGGCCTCATCCACCCATTTGGTGATAAGCCTTCCTACGTCCTCCTTCGTGCTTACCAACGGAAAGAGAACCTTCAAGCTTAAACAATCCATCGATAATTCCAGCATCGTTTCAAGCTCTAACATCAGTATGTCTTTACCCAGGTCGGTCTTATAAAAATCTATCCCGGTCGCCGATTTAATTCCTCTTGAAACAAGCATGGCATGTATCAGCGTCTTCTTATCCGGCTGCAAGTCTATCATTCTTAACGTTACGGATTTCCCTTTTGCCGCTAGAGCCAACCGATTGATATATTTTTTCAGATGTAACCTTAGGTCCTTCCTTGCCGTCTTCTCTCCATCCGGCTCGATAGCGGCGTCATCATCAAAAAATGCCTTCAAATATTCATCTACAGGCCTGTTTGTCTTCACCTCGGTATTTTCCGGTTCAAAGACATTCCTGTCTTCAAACAGACGTTCAGTCCTCACGAGACCCGCGGCGGCCGCAAAACTGCCGCCTAAAGATGTGTCCCTCACCGCCGCCTCTACCTCTTCCGGCGTATCCGCGTTAGCGGCTAGTTTAACAGTAGAGTCCGTATAGCCTAATCTTACAGCGTCACACGGCGCATCTGTTCTTTCGCGGGCAAAACGCATTAAACTCTCTTCATATAAAACGGCGCTCTTCTCGAATTCTACCGTAGGCATGAAAGGCTTTAAGACTACTTCGGCGCGGCCTTCGTTATCGGACCGCACTACCGCGATCCTGCGATTAATACGGACTTTATCGATATTATTTGCTGCCTGCTGCTTATCTTTCTCAAGCGCGGCGAACTCCTGCGCTACCTCTTCGTCAAAGGACCTTGCCGTCGGCATGTCCACGATCACAACGGGTATATTCCTATTTTTAGCAAAGACCACCCAATGGGACGTTATCGTCGCCCTGCGCGTGACTATCGCCTGCACATTATATTTATCTAAAAGTGAGTTCAACGTAACCGGATCGAGTTTATCCGCAAATAATATGATCGGGAACTGGGATTCTGCAAAGCTTAACCATGCGCCATCCAGCGCCATCTTCATTTCAACCGTGCTCTCGACAAAATTCCCGTCCGGATTTTCAAGATAGAAAGCGAACTCTTCCAGGCTTCTTATGAATAGATCTGCTCCGGTGGCCATTCTTATGTCAAGTCTTATAAACTCCTTTATTCTGTTTTCCCATTTTTTTAATGTATCTGCCGCGCCGTCCCTCAGCTGACCCTTGTCGTCTATGATATTCGAGACCGTCTTCATCAGCATCTCATCGGTAGTATTCTCGTTTACGGATAAGATCCTTAATATATCGAGCAGGGCAGCCTTTGTGGCCGTTCTTTCTACCATAATTCTGCCCAGCCTGGCCAAGGCGGCTTTCTTATTTTCAGCCTCTTTCTCTATTTCCAACACACTCCTCCTGCCTTTGCTTATTTCAACACGCGCCATATCCGCTACGTCATACACCTTGTCCGAAACAGCGGCATCGAAGTCTCTGAATAATTCGATCATAGAAATAGCGGGATCCATCAAGGTCCTATCGTCTTCGTTTACCGTCTCGACTACTCTCTTTGCAGAACTAATAGCTTTAGAGGCAGCATTTGATATTCTTTCGTCCTGGGTTTCGCCCTCTTTTAGCTTGATATTGTACGGGTCTACATCATACTCCTTACGCCTTACCTGCGCGAAATATCCTACGGTAGTGCGATTGGGCGTGCTCGCATCGCCCATATAATTCCTTCCGGAAGCATTCAATGTTTTTAATAGCGTCTCTCTCAGGCTCGGGTTGACTATCTTATAGCAGTAGACCACCACATTAATAGGCGAGTTATTATAGTCATGACAAGGCGCATAGAATTTCTTATCATAAACTGATCTACGCATCACATTTTCTATCCGCTGCTCTGCTCCCGCCCTCTTACGTGTACCTATGAAGATCTCGCCTGCCGCCTTGTCTTCTAAGACGCTGAAGCCTTCTGTATCTTCGAAAGCAACCTTCTCTACCAGTGTAAGTATGTTACGCCAACGATCAGTACCTACTATAGGCGATTTTCTGAACCTGCTACGCGCTGCTCCTATAATTCTAGATACCCACCCTCTGTACGCCTGCTCTTCTTCGACCAAAGGAGCCGGCATTGTGGCTTCCGACGCATTGGAAGGATATAATAATTCGGCCAGTCTGAATTCGAGCTTATCCGTAAATAGGCTCTCGCCTGGCTTTTCGCTCGACACGGAGATTAGCAGATTGAGGATATCGTTTATATCCACGCCTACTTCGTTTGCCAGCTCTTCTGTTAATCGGACATCTTCGTCAGTCAATACCTCTTCCGACAATGTGCCTTGATTATCTGCTTCGTGTCTTAGCTCATGGGTTATACCCACTAAGAGCAATGTCTTCATCCTCGCTTCGGGAACTTCGCCCATCACTCTCTTATCAAGGATCGCCTGGTTTATGCCTATAAATCCGTTGGACAGATGATCCTCAAAGGGCGCGCTCGACTTATTCATTAGAGCTACTACTATAGGCTCTTGACCGGCCAAACCCTGGTACAGATCGGCGCCGCGCAATTTCATTGCGTTGAGCAATTCCTTACCGAAGAACTCTTGCACATTTATGCCGAAAAGCTCCATTAGTCGAATAAGCTCGGGATCCACTTCAAAGTTCAGATCGCCAATGTCCGGCACATTTGCACAATTGAATTTGACGAGATGACCTGCTCTCCTCAAATCGTCTTTTGCCTGAGAGATCGACTCCTTGTCTCTTAAATAGAGCTTCCCGTTGATAACGATCTCACCGCCTAAGGCGCAGTAGCCGCCTACCTTGTCTTTATCGAGCAATGACTGGAATAGGGTCGGGCCCTTCTTGGCTGGATTGGGAGTAAAATCACGCTCATACCATCGGCGCAGCATCGCCGTACTTGTCACTCCAAGCTTATCTGCCATGTCGTCCATCGCGGCGTCTATGACCGCTGCCGGCTTAAGCGAAACATCGAATTCGCGTAAACTGTCCCGCAATTTTTTGTCTATAACCGGATGTATAAATACATCAGCTAATTCTTCCCTCGCTATCAACTCTTCCTGGCCTATCAGGAAACTTCTCGCTGCTTCATAATCTGCGCCGTATTGAGTGAAGTCCTTTAATTCTGTTGCCTTGCGGGCCTGTTCTCTTATCTCGCTTACCTTGTTTATCACTCTCGCAATTACTTTATATACTTCAGGGGACGCACGTCTGAACATTTCCCTTAGAGACACTAACTCCATGAGCTTCATATTTGTCTCATCATCGATTATGTTGTTTTTCCAACCTTTGTCAGCTATGGTCCTCTCGATACTCTTTATCTGGGCTGCGGTAGTTTCATAACTTGCTATATACTCGCTTCTGATGGCGCTGGCAAGCTCATCCGTTATCGGTTCATCGTCATCCGCCGGGTTTGCGCCGTTAGCATATCTGCGCAGGAAGTCCGCTAACACAAGTACGTTCCTCATCTTTGCTTCCATGATCAATAGTGCCTGGTTTAGACCCTGAGGAGTTGCGGGTTCGGCTTTGACGGCCTCTAAAGCGGCTTTTGCCGATATCCGCCTACCCTTAAAATGCATAATAATTGCGGCAATGGCCGCTGTAATGGCTACGGCTGCCGCCAGCGGAATAACATCAATTCCCCATAATCTAAGCGCTATAAGCGTCGCGAGGATAGGCGTCTTTGTCTTGTTAAAATATCCTTTCAATATCTGTGCGGCTTCCCATCGCATCAGCTTTGTTCTCATCCCTGCCGGCCTTTCATATCTTTTTTCTCTTGTGTCCCGGTTCCACGTCTCTATCTTTCTCTGTTTCGCCGCATGATATCTTAGGGATACTATAATGATGACTATCGTTAAGATTATTCCTATACCAGCCATTCCCGCTGCTATTGCTGTACGCATACTATCTCCTGCGCTAGAAGGCGTTAGTGCCGTCAGCACATCCTGGAATGTCCCGGCGCTCGCTAAAGACGGTCCTATGATGACCGCAAGAATGCCTGTTATTGTTTTAGTTTTGACAGAAATCACGCCTCTTACATTAGGAAGCAATATCCCGCCGGGTGACTGCCGGGAGACCGTTATCTCCTCCCCCTTTTCTTTACGAACACGGATCTTCACGCTAGCTGCAGACTGTCCGATTACTAGAGGAACTGATCCGGGACGGGCTAACGTTATCAAGGGAAACGACGGTGTTGGGGTTACCGGAGGCGCTGGCACGACAGCAGGTTTTGGCATTGACGGCATAATGCTGCCGGCCATCATAAATATAGTAGCCAACAGGCTTGCAACAATTAACACGCCCATGAATACGGGCGATATGTATATGCCCGCCCCGAAAGATGCGCCCTTAACCACGAACGGCACGAATAACGGGACAGCATAGGTCTTCACACTAATTCTAGAAAGAACGGGTCCTGCCGGCTGGAAAGAATTGTCGATTATTTCATTAAGATCTGCTTGTACAGCATTAAATATTCTCTGATACCTCTGAGGAGAAGGCTTACCCGGTGCCCAGTTTTTTACCCAAAATTGATATGAGCCTTGAAGATCATGCCTGTTTGCTACTATAGCTCCTCTCCTTATAAAATTTATATTTGTAAGAGCAAGGTTCAATGAATCCCCTACAGGCGCTGCCAGCCTAAGCCCTAGTTCATAGCCTGTTTTCCCGGCAATATCGTCCCACCTCTGATCCATTACCCGCGAGACAATAGTAGTTAATCTTCCTTTCTTTACGCCGCTCCATTTACCTATGTACTGCCATAGGTCATGCAATGTATACTTATTGCCATTACGAATCTGTTCTGCTAAAGTTCTTGCGGCTTCAAACTGCGCGAATCCCCTGCCGGGGCCTCCGCCAAATTGCGCTCTGGTTTTTAGCTCTGTTTCAACCAATTGGATCATTACCATCTGAAATAGTGCATTCCTCTTAAATTCGGGATCTTTATTCTTATGCAGTGTGCTTATGATGGCTTCGCCCATCCTGCAAATCTTTTTAAGGGCGTCTTTGGAAGGATACCGGCCTCGCGTAAGAGGTATTTCCATTTTCCTTACTTCTTCTATTGTAGGAGCGGATGCTTTCACTAGCACCGGGCTTCCTTGCTGCGGAATTATATCGTTCCTGGGAGCAGCGGGAGCTTGCGGCAGCTCTATTTGCCGCGGGATGATACGCCACGGAGCCGGCTGCTCTTGCGGTGGAACGACTCTTTCGATTCCGGGCGCCTGAAGTGCTTTTTTGGCATTATTTTTTTGCCATTCTAAGTCAAACATATGGAATATCAAGATCGCCCCAAAGAAAGCAAAGCCGATCAATTGGTGGTACCGACCTAAAAATCTCCTGAATGTCAAGGGTTCCTGCCCTGAAACCCTGAATTCGAGCGGCTCATACACCTGAGGATATTTTTTAAGTAAGAATGACAAACCAAAACCAAGGCCGGATGCGATCAAGAAACTAACGGCATTCATCACTCCTGCAATATGGAGGAAAGCAACGATGAAAACAATGCCTGTGACGATAACAATATTTGTATTGCCGATGCCCATCCTCTCCGGCCCGCGAATATCGGGCCTTTGCGGGCCTTTCATGACTTGCGGCGCAGGTGCCGGTTTCGGCGTTTCAGCCTGTATAAGGGCATCTTCTATTATGGCTTTACATTTGGCAAACTCCAGCCGGTCAACGGCAAATGCTATGTTTGCAACGGCATCTCCGACTTTTCCAGGATCCTGTATTTTGTTATCCCGCAAAAGCGCGGCTGCCTTTCGAACATTGTCCCACATAGCCTCATTGTTCATTCTTTCGATCAGGGCGCCGGCCCCCGCTTCGTTAAGCGTTTCAATTCCCGAAGGCCAACGAGCATTGCTTAACATAAACTGCATCCAGTCTCTGGCATTTTTTATTTGCTCAAGCTCTATTCTTCCGCTATCTGCGGACATATCCGCGGGCGATAATATGAGCGCACCGCTATTCAGCGCGCCATTTATTTCCGTGAAGAGTGACAGCACCACGCCAAAATCTCCGTCCTTCACACCTTTTATTCTATCGAGATATTCAGACTGTCTTATTTTATAGTCAACCTCCCTAAGCGCCTTATTACGATCCGTACATACGTTCAGCGCTATTTCCAGTTGGGTATAATCGGACCCATATCGTTCGATCTTAGGCGACTTAGATAATATATCTATACGTCTGAAATTTGGCTCAGTCGCGAGGTTTCCATTGTATTTGATAAGATGTTGTATTACGCGGATCGCTGTCTGCCAGACATCTTTCTCCTCCACTGTTTCCGCTATCGTCAAAATTCTGTCAAAGGCGTCCTGCGTAGCAATGATCTCAGGATGTGATTTTAAAAGCTCCAAAGCATTGTTATACGTAACATCATGCTGAACGTCCCTAAAGAAGTTATCTCTTATGGCTTCAGCAGATTCCGCCGGTGCAGGTGGCATTACCGGCGCGGGCGCAACAAGGGTTGAATTCTTATCTCTAAAACCAATCCTTGCTATCGCCATTTCTCGTGTTATCACTTCATTTACAGCAAAACCTTTTTCATTCATCAAAACCGTTATGCGATTGTAATTCTCCTGACCCTTTGCGCCTTTTGCAAGTTCACTGTTTGCCCTGACCAAATAGTGAATCATTCTAACCAACCTCGTTCTGCCCAATTCATTGCTGGATTCTGCTGTCGTTAAAACCCAATCAAAATTCTCCTGCGTAGCAATTTCAGGATGAAACCACAAAGAATTCCTTGCCTGATCGAACGTTGCATCATCTTGAACTAACCTGCGGAAAGTCGCCTCGGGTATTTCAGTTGTGGGTGTGGTCGGTGCTGGCGGCGTTACCGGTGCGGGCGCAGTCGCCACTTCTCCTGCCGGGATAACCATGGCCCTGCCCCCCACTAAACTAATCGCGCCACTTATGGCATTTACCGCTCCTGCCATACCTTGCGGCGTTAAAGGCGCGTCGACCTGGGCCTGATTGCTCGATGTCGCCAAATATTTATCGGTCCTGCCGCGTACATTATTTTTAATTTCGGACTTCTCTTTTTCGGCAAGTACCCTGTATGCCTGCTTCCTGCTTGCGACCCTGTCGAATTCTTCGTCAAAATCTTTCCTGGCCTTCGCCTTGTTCATGGAGCCGGCGATCGATTCCGCCAGCATCTCCTTCGTGGTATTCTCCAGCCTCGAGAGCCTCTCCTCGAAGGAAGGGGTCTTGCCGTTAGCGGCGCCTTTTATTCTGTGGGAATTCTTATACTCTTCCACCTCTTTCGGGGTGGAGAGCCTGTTCTCTATCGTCCCGTCTTTCAGTATCTCGACAGTCCTGTAGCCGTACGTCCACACAAAAGGCTTATCCTTTTCTGCGGCGGCCGGCTCTTTTATTATGCCTTTGGCCTTAAGGTCCTCATAGGCTTTGCCGTAGCTGTCGATCCATAATTTAGCCACGCTATGGAGATCCTTCTTCTCTATGGCAGCCACTGCCAGGTTCGTCATGATGACGTCTACGATGAACGCCTCCGTCCTTATGGGATCGGATATGCCCTCTCCCAGATATTCATCCGCCAGTATCTGGCACTTGCCGCCCTGTATCAGGTCTTCGTACGGATCTCTCTTATTCGTGAGGATCGCCACGTAAGGACGATCGCCTTTGGACGCGTCGAATTTCGGGAGGATGACAATGTAGGAGGTCTCTTTCTGCTTCAATAGTTCTGTCATGCCCTTGGTGTGGTAGCCGCCGGTGATCAGCGCGGCCACTCTCTGGCCGTCCTTCTGCATCCTGTTTACCGTATTGGCGAGCATCGCGGAATTTCTATCTTCGGCGGTCTTGTAGAAAGATAGCGCGGTCGGGATATTTTCGAATATCTTGCCGAGGTCGTAATTGCCCTCTATCGCCACGCCGTATTTGAGCGACGCGTCTTTTATGAAGGCGGCCGTAGATTCGGCGGAGATCTTCTCCGTATCCCGCATCATCTCGGAGAGGTCGCCATTGGTGAGCTTCAGTTCGTACAGGCCTTTCACGAGCTCCGCGAACCTCGACAGGTCGCGCAGCTTCCTCTGGTAGTCATCGGTGAATATCTTCTCTTTTATGGAATCTTCGAACTTCCTCACCTCTTCGAATATCTCCAGAAGGTCTATCGATTCATAGAGCGTGATATATTCGGTGTATTTGATGAGCGTCTTGTATGGCTCAGGCTCGACGCCATATCGCTGAGCAAGTTCCTGCAGGAATATATAGTACTCGCCCTGGGAGATCTTATTCGTCTTGAACACA
>Ga0268280_1000586_pt1 | contig 29062 bp, 24 predicted proteins | sample saktaG_9_FD_190139 | JGI IMG/M metagenome (GOLD analysis project Ga0268280, IMG submission 190139) | Saline water microbial communities from Sakinaw Lake, British Columbia, Canada - sak_2011_5_24_40m | ecosystem: Environmental > Aquatic > Non-marine Saline and Alkaline > Saline ...
CCTCCCAACCGGAGAACGTCCCGGACGTCAGGTCGATTTCCAGATAAGCGCCGAAATAGTCGACTGCTTCGAACGAATACTGGGATCCATCATGGCCGGTGCCCCAGATCCATAGCGCGAAATCGGCATAATCCGTGACGGCGTCATTGAAGTAATGGATGACGATCCGTTCGACGGTTTCCGGCGCCGTTGTCGTCGTCGTACCCGTGGTCGTGTGGGTCGTTGTACCCGTTGTCGTGCCGGTCGTCGTCTGCGTCGTCGGTTGCGTGGTTGCGGCCGTCGTGGTCGTTTCCTTGCAGGCGAGCAGTCCGAAACCGATCAGGACCGCTAAAAACAACAGTGTGATTTTCTTCATGTTTCCCTCCAATATCTCTATTTTTTTATTCGTTTCCGAACATGTGAAGACAGTGTGGTCAGGAGAAAATGTTGATTTCCGAGAACTGAGCGCCATACCCGGAGGTGTTGGCCGTGATCACGAACTTCACGTAGCGGGCGCTCGTCACCGGATCAAGGATGATTTCGATGACGTTTGATTGGTTGGTGGCGAATAGATACGCTGTAGCCGCAACCAGGACCGTATACACGACCCCGTCGGTGGAAGTCAGGATTTCGATCGTCTGAGTGCGGTTTTCCCACTTCGGCGGTAGGTACATCGAGATGTAGCGAATGTCGTAGACGGCGGCCAGATCGATGACGATCTGGGCCGGGAACGTATCCTTCTGCGACTCGTAATACGTGTTCGGATTGCCATCGACCAGGTAATTGGCCGTGTAGACGTCTTCATTCGTGCTGGCGGTCACGGCTTTCTGGAAGGAAAGGCTCGCCGGATAGAACTCGACTTCCGACAGGAAGGCGTGATCCGCGCACGCCGGTTCGGCGACGGCATAGAAACGCAGCTGGATCGCCTTGAAATTGTTGGCCGTGATCTTCAGGTCGACCACATTGCCGGAGGCGGGACTGAATTCATAGGCTTTCGATGGCGATATTTTCGTATAGACATTGTTGGTACTCGTCGATTTGATGCCATAGACGGAAATCGTCTGAACCTGGAAAATCTCGCTCAGAAGATTGCCATATAGACGGATCGTCCCGATCGCCTTGGCTTCGTCGAAGGTGATGCTGAGGGCATAATACGTCCCGTCGCCAGCGAAATCGACCGATTCCCACAAGGTCATCGGGTCGTTGTCGAAGATTGAAGCAGCGCCGCCGACCAGCAGATCGTAACTGCCGGTGCCGTCGTCATAGGCGTCGGAGGCGGTGCCGCGCGTCGAGGCCGCCGCCACGATGCCGGTCACTTTTTGTCCCATGTAGGAACTTACGGCTTCCGCACGGGCGAAGTCCGGAACGAGGAATCCGTCCTGTTCGATGTTGGGTACGGTGATGACATCCGGCTCATCGATCGTCGGCAGGTTCAGTTCGTAGGGGTGATAAGCCGGTGCGCCGACGGCCATGGCTTCGTTGTAGGCGAATGTTACGCCGCTTACGTATTCGTTGGTCGTCATGCTGAGATCGGCCATCGATTCAACCGGTTCGCCCTTGATCTTGATGTTGCTCAGGGTAACACCCGTTACTCCGTGGGTGCCGTCGTAGCCGTTGATGAGGGATATGATGTCGTCCTTGCCGTCGAGAACGACAAGGTTGTCGATCACGATATTGGCGATCGACCCGCGCTGGTCGATCGATTTGCTCCAGTTCTGGTTGTAACGGATGAAGATTTCAATCAGGAAATCATCGGTCGTCAGCGTGCCGTTGTCGCCGATCATCTGAGCGTCTTCGACCGTGATGTTGCGGAAAGCCACGTTGGATATCGCCGCCTGGTCGCTGTTGTGAATGGAAATGACGGGCTTGTGGAAATTATGCAGGATCGTGATGTTCGTGAAGGCGATGTTGGTCATCGTCGCTCCATAGGTCTCATAGCCGATTTCCATGCTCTGGGCCAGATCCGTCCAGATGATGATGTTGTCAAACGTCACATTGTCGGTCGTGCCGAGATCGTAGTTTTTCACGACGAGGGCGTCGTCCCAGGTCCGCAGAAAACTGTTCCTGACGGTCACGTTTTGGCTCGACTGGATCGAGATGCCATCGCCGTTGGCGCGGGCCGTGACGATGTTGACGTGATTGATGTTGATATCTTCGGAGAAGTAGATCGCCATGCACCACCCGGCCGGATTGAGGAAGGTGATGCCATCGATCGTGATGTTCCGGGAATGTCTGATTTCGATCGGAATCGTGTACTCGGACGCCATCGTCCGCTTGAAGATCGAACCATCGATGATGCCGCGGCCGGTGATCGTGATGTTTTCCAGGTTTTCCGTGCGGATCTTGCCATAGACGACGGCACCGCCGGCGATGTAGATGGTCTGATTGCTGGCGACGGGGATGCTGTCGGCTTTGTAGACGCCGGGCCCGATGTAGATGACGTCTTCCGGAAGATTTTCCGGATCGTAGGTCGCTTCTTCGATCGTATTGGTGAACAGGTGGACGGCGTTATGGTAGTCGTCGTTGTATTCGACCGTATAACTGCCCGGATATTCGAGGGTGAAGGTGATCGTGTCGCCGCCGCTCACCGTCGGCGTGATGCCATAGACCTGCGGCGTGACTTTCGCCGATGTGACTTCGACGTCGCCGGTGACGACGATCGTCACGGTGATCGATCCTTCAAAATCCCAGATAGCGACCGGCACGGTCGTTTCCACGGGGGTATAGGTGAAAGTCCGGCCATAGTTGACGAGGGTTTCATAAACAAAGACTTCCCGGCCTTCGACGAAAATGTCGACGACATCCGAACTGGTCAGGATCGCCGGGCCGTCATACAGGACGACCTGGGTGTTCGCCGTGATTTCTTCGGTCGTGGTCGTCGTCGGCGTTCCGGTCGTGATCGTCGTTCCCGGTTGCGTCGTGCTGGTGGCCGCCGTTCCCGTCGTCGTTCCTGTCGGGTCGCCGGCGCAGGCGGTCAAAAACACCGTCGTCAGGACGGCGGCGACCGTCAGGAAGCGGCGGACAGTCAAACCCGTCCGGATGGAACTTTTCTTCATGCGCATAAAATACCCTCCAGGCCAATAGTCAATTTTATTATAGTTTCTGCGAAAGCGTTTTACCATATCACAATACTGCTAAAAGGTTGGTAATGTTGCCTTTCTCCAACCAGGCCGGCATCACCCGTGCCCAGAGGCAAAGAAAAAGCTCCGGACATAGCCCGAAGCCCTGCAGGTTCAGAGGTGTTTCTCCCATGCGATTTTTCCGCCCGACGGCTTCACCGACACGGTGGCGACGTTGGCGAAATTGACGACTTTGAAACTGATGTCCGTGATCGCATCGGGGAGGCGGGCATCGCAGATCATGAAGCCGTTTTTATGCCGCATGCCGCAGAATCCGTAGACGGCGGAAAGATAGGCCGCGCCGGCAGCGGTCGGGTAAGTGCCGCCGACGAAGAGATTGTCGACGAATTGCCGGCCTTCGAACGTCGCGTTGGCAAATAGGCTCTTCTGGAAATAATGAGCGACCGATTCGCATTTCCCGATCGCCGCCGCGACCAGGACATGCATCGCGCCGGATAACGGCGTACCGCGTTCGGTCCGCGGTTCGTAATACTGCAGGTTGGCGTTCTTAACCGCCCGCGAAAACTCATCTTCGAACAGCGCCAGCAACATGACGACATCCGCTTGTTTGATGAGCTTTGTCATCGTGGCGATGCCGTTCGGACCACCAAGGTATTCGTTGGGACGTTCCATCCGTTTCTTGACGTCTTTGATCGAAAGATCTTCCAGTCCGTGATATCCGGCGAACTGTTCGATCAGGAAATCCGGACCAATCCGGATCGTGGCGAGTGAAGCCATCGCGGCCTTGATCGCGTCGATTGCTTCGGTGTATCCATTCGCTTCGAAGAGCTGCCTGACGAAGGCCGGATCGCGTTGTTTCATCGTTTTCCATGTTTCAATCGCCGTTTCGAATGTGAAGGCGACGAGCCGGTTGATGAGGGCATTGTCGTCGATGCCGACATGGTATTCGTCAGGTCCGGCAACCGTTTTGGCGAGGCTACGGTGACGTTCGGGATCAAAAACAATGCGCGTCGCGTAGAAGTGCGCGCATTCGATGAGGAGCGCGAGTCCACCGGCGGTCATGATGTCATAGTCGCGGGTGCGCTCGAAATAGGTCATCAGGGCGTGAGCGATGACACCGGACGTAAAAATCGACATCGCGGCGATCCGTTCCCGATCGGCTCCCGTTGCGGCTTCGCTTTCCGAAACGATGGCTTCGGCCCCGTCCGCAAGGCTCTGCATCGCAAAGAAAGCACCTTTGCAGCCGATGGCTGCCGCCTTGGCGCGGGCGCCGGGCAGGGTCCGGATGCGGTAAAGGAGAAGGTTACGGGCGGCGAGGCTATCGATGTTCAGATAAAACGGCAGCAGACACAGCTCGGTATCCCAGGAAACGGATCCCTGCATGCCCTGGCAGCCAAGGCCGCGGACCGGAACCGACTGTCCGCCGGTTGCCGGACGATTGCCAAGCATGTGAAAAATCGATGTGCGCATCGCGAGTTGGAGTTTCGGGCTGTTTGGAAGCAGGACGTCGGCGGTCTTCCAAAGATTTTTCCAGGCATCCCCATTTTCTTTATAGAGAAGTTCGTAGGTCTTCTGCCGGGCCCGCACGACCGTATCCACGGCTACGGCTGCCGGGTCTTCCCGGCCATAGGCGACGGCGGCGTATTTGTACAAAGTTACGGGTTGATTCGGGGTAACGCGGAAACGATATCGCCGTAACGGCTGGTTATCGATCATGACCGCGTCATATTCGCATTTGACCGTCAGTTCGGCCGTTTCGCTGACGGCGATGTAACCGCCGCCATCGAGAACCGGCGCCATTGCCGTGTGGATGCCTTCCCAGGAACTGTAGCGCGGATAATCGAGATGGGGTCCGCGGCAGTCGTATACTTTCGTGTCAATGCCGGTGAAAAGTTCGATATCCAGCGATTTCGACACCGTAAAACGATAGCGGAAGGCAAGCAGGCTTTTCTCGACAGATGAGAGAAATCGTTCGGATTCGACGAACACGTCGGCGCCTTCGATCTGGAAAAGCGTCTTGCGGTAATGCAGTCCGATCTCCATATTCAGCCCCTGAAGATGCTTTTCGGGGGGAACAAGGCGCGGATGAAGAATCTGACCAGCGATCTTCAGATAAGTGAAAAGCGGATTGAAAAAAGCCACCGGTTCTTCGAATCCGTCGCGACGGCGATGATGGACGCCGCCCATTGTCAGACCGACGAGATCTTCGGCGCGATACTCTTCCAACGTGCCGCGATAACCGAAGAGACCGTTTGCGACGGTGAACTGGTTGCCGTTCTTTACGATGTCGTCCGGTGAATATCCGGCCGTTTCGATGACATACATCCGCATCGCTCCTTTCCAAGGAACGCCGCAAGCCAAAAATCAGTCGGCCAGGAGGCGTTTCCAGAATTCTTCCGCCGGGGCGGGCTTGCCAAAGAGGTAGCCCTGCAGACTGTCGGCGTTCACGCTTTTAAGCAGGTTTTTCTGGGTTTCGTTCTCGACACCCTCACAACAGATCTTGGTACCTTTCATATGACAGAATTTGGCAATCGTGTCGACGAACGACACGGTATACGGATCGAATTCGATGTTGAAAATGAAACTGCGGTCGATCTTGACGTAATCCAGCGGCATCCGCCGCAGGTGGTTGAGCGACGAATACCCGGTACCGAAATCATCCATCGCGATCTTGACGCCGATCTGCTTGACCGAAGTCAGGATTTCGATCACCTTGTTCACGTCGTTGATCGCGAGGCTCTCGGTGATTTCAAAAAGGAGATTCCGCGCTGGCAATTTGTACATCTGTAGTGCCTTGAGAATGGTCTGGACCAGATCCGTCTGGAGCGTCTGGATGACGGAGAAATTGACGGAGACGGCAATGTCACGGCCGTAATCGAGCCACTTTTTCGCTTCCTTGACGGCGGTGTTCAGGATGTATTTTCCAAGCGGGATGATGAGACCGGTCTGTTCGGCGATCGGAATGAATTTGACGGGACTGACGAAGCCGTATTCGGGCGAAAACCAGCGGACGAGCGCTTCCGCCGCGATGATCTTCCCGGTTTTGGCGTCGATGATCGGCTGGAAATAGACTTTGAATTCTCCGCACCCGTCGTCGACGGCGGTTTTCAGCGCCCGTTCGATGCTGACGGTGTCCTCTTCGAACTTCTGGAGGCTGATGTCATAGAGGATGAACTTGTTCTTACCGGATGCTTTCGCGTCGGCAAGCGAGAGATTCGCCTTGCGGATCAGATCGTTGGGATCCTTGTTCGTGTCGTTCAGGAAAGCGATGCCAAGCGATACCGTACATGCTGTTTCATAGCCATCGATGTAAAACGGCGTATCGAAGATCCGCATCACTTTATGGGCGACTTCGTAGACTTGTTCGCCATAGAGGTTTTTGACCAGAAAGGCGAATTCGTCGCCGCCGAATCGATAGATTTTGTCGCGGATTTCCGGAATCTTGTTCAGATGGATCGTCAGCGTCTTCAGCAACGAGTCGCCGAAGGAATAGCTGTACATGTTGTTGATGAGTTTGAAATTGTCGATGTTCAGAATCCCGATGAAGGAATTCGTATACATTGCGGAATTCATTTCATAGGTCTTGCGCAAGTCGATTTCGAATTTGGATCGATTCGGCAAGCCGGTCAGAACATCGGTAAAGGCGAGCGAGGAAATCGTTTCCTGCGTTTTCTTGTTGGTCGTGATGTCCGTCAAGATCACCATTTCGGCATCGTTGATCTCGTTGAAATTGACGGCTGACCGGTTCACGAGGAACCAGCGGTCGATTTCCCGCAGGTAGATTTCCTTGGCGGCGTTGGCGGTCGTTTCGACCGCAAGCAGGGATTTGACGTATTCGTCCCCTTTCACTTCATCGGAAATTTCGGAGGCGGCATCACGTTCCAAAAACAGATTCGTGAAGATGCCGTTGGCGTAGAGGATGGATGCCGTATCCGCCTTAACGATCGCGACGGCGTTGGGCAGCGAATTGAGGATGCGGATAAAATCGAGTTTGGTCGTTTTCGTCGGCGCCGAAAGAACCGTCGGGGCGAAAACCGAATTCAGCATGCGGCTGAGATCCTGAATGAGTTCGATCTCATCGGGATTCCAGATCCGGCGCGAATGATTGTCGATGAACGTGAGGAACCCGGAGTCTTGCCCCAGGTTTTGAACCCGCACGGTGACGAACGCTTTGGCGTATTCCCGGGTCCCGTTTGGATCTGATACGAGGTCCGGCGTGTTGACGACGAAAATGTCGTTTGCATCTGGATTCCAGTCCGCAAGGGCTGAGGTCTGGCGGTCAATGTTTTCTGACGTTGACTTCCCTTCGGCGACGATGGCGTCATTCCATTCTTCGACGACATGGAAGACAGAAAAGGCGTCCGTGAATGCCGACAGCGATGCCCGGGAGAGCATCAGTGCCGGGCCGACGATGGGCATCATCCGGCGGAAACATTCGTTGATATCCGTGCAGGTCATGGCAATTTCCAACACATCGAAGAACACTTCTCTACCCCGCTCTTGGCGCGTCGCAACGCCCTCGGATTGTACCGAAGTTTGGACGTGAAGCGTCGCTAGGGCGGCCGTATCGATCATGAAGGCGATGTTGGTCGCGATGATTCCGGCGTATCGGCCGAGGCTTTCCATCTGTTTTTCCGATACCGGCGGGAACAGGCCGAGGTCGTTATGGAGTAGAGCGCCGCCCTGCTTGCCGGCAATACGGCCGTAAAGCAGGAGCGTGCCAATCCGATTGCCGTTCTTTTCGATGGGATGGACGCTGAGGGCGAGATCGGCGTATTTCGTTTTTAGTTCGCGATTTGCCGCAAACGAGTCGAATCCCCCGAGGCTTTCGCGGATGATTTCCCAGGCTTTGGCGGCATTCGGATCGACCATCTGGATGAATCCCGAATTGTTGACAACGAGGGCGCCGACGCCGCTGGCGCGCGAAAACGCCGAAATGACCCGATCAAGATCGGCGAAGCGTTGGATGGTGGCGAAATTGAATTCCGGCGTATGTTTGTCGCTTGGCGCCAGGCCGAGTGTACGCAGGGTCTCGACGGCGTTCTTCGTCGATGTCACGTTGACGATCGAGGATTCGAGATAATCGATGCCACCGATGGCGATGAGATAGAGGTTTTCCTTGACCCAGTAGTATTGTTTCTTTCTCGTTCCGATCCGATATTCGATCAGCGCATGGTGGTTTTTCTCGGAGATGAGATGTTCGATTTCCTGTTCATAACCCGGAAAATCATCCGGATGGATCAATTCTTTGAACTGCATCTGACGTAGCAGGAACTCCTGCGCATCGTAGCCGAATTGGTTGATGTTGTCGGTCATCAGTTCGAAATGATAGGGGTCGTTCGCTTTGCGCACGGTGAAGACCATATAGGTGCGGTTGGCGATGGCAAGCAATCTTTGATAGTTTGGGCCAAGATCCTGATACTGTTCAAGGAATTGGATGATCAGGGCGATGCGATTGATTCGATTTTCCTTGTTGATATGCGGTGTCATCGAGATCCGGGTCCATACGATTTCCCGGTTAGCGTTCAATAGGCGGATCGTCGTCGAATAAGGCTCGCGACGGGAATACAGGATATCTTTGACATCGGCCAGGTAACGGTCGAGATCAGCAGGATAGATGACATCTTTCAGCGTCATCCGGCCATCGATGAACAACTCGAAATCATATCCGAGCCGCGTAAGATTGTCGCTGTAATACTCGATTTTCGGTTCATTCTCGACATTGGTGACCATCAAGTAGACGTTGGCGTCGGAAAGGGCGCGGTTGACGAGCGTCTGCAGATCGGATCGGGAATCGTCGTCGTCAAAAGCGAAAGATCCTGCCGTCTGGTTGATCGGCCAATAAATGACGATGATCCCGGCGAGCTTGTTGGCGACGGTATAGAAAGGAAATTTTTCGAGTTTGACCAAGGAAGTGAAGGCATTCATCTTGATTTTGCCCATCATGTCCCAGAAACAAACTTCCTTTTCAAGGATGGCACGGTCGCTATGGATGATCTGTTCATTCATGAATTCCCGCGTGAACAATTCCTCGTCTGTCTTCCCAACCATGGATTGCTTGAGGTCGTTTTCGTATGGCACGTAATCACTGTGTCCCAGATACGTCCCATTGGCGTTCTTCCAGAGGATCCGGGGTAACTGATTGTCACGGAAACTCGAAATCCGTGATTCAAAGAAGACGACGATGACCTCGTCCCCGTCGACGTCAATCACGTTCACCGATCCGCTGCAAATCATCACCCGATTGTCGAGTGTCAGGTTCAAGCCATAAAAAACGCGGGAATGATCGCTCGAAATCGTATCATAGGCGATGTTGATCGATCCGGTCTGCGGTATCGTTCCACCTTCCGGTCGAAGGGTCTTATATGCTAAAACGCGGCCGCTCTCCTTGAGGAAAACGACGCAGTTATAGGAAAGCCGGTCACATAGGTCCTGAAAATAATGTTTGTAATCGTGATTGTACTCGTTCGCCATCCCCGAGACCCCCGTGAGAATGCGTTCCGCATATTCTTCAACAAAACATTATAACACATTTCTCCGGATAAATACCGTATATTTCGGCAAAACGGCGCCCGACAGAGCCAGAAAATATTCTTGAAAGTCGTTCTTGCATTTTACCCCGGGATTTGATACAATAAGAACGCTAATATCGATGGAGGTGACACACATGGCAAATATCAAATCGTCGAAAAAATCCATTCTAACCAGTGAAAAGAAACGCGTGGCCAATGCTTCATTCAAGACTTCGCTCAAAACCGCGATGAAGAACGTCGAAATCGCCGTCGAGAACAAAGATAAAGCGGCCGCCGCGGAAGCACTGAGTCTTGCATACAAGAAACTCGACAAATCGATTGTGAAGGGTATTCATCAACGCAATTTCGCTTCCCGCGAAAAATCGCGTTTGTCAGCTCGCGTCAATTCCCTAAACTGATCCCGATTCATTTCGTCCCGTCAAAAGGACGGATGCTTTTTTGAGATCCTGATCGACCATCGGCCGCCGGCTTCGGCGGCTTTTTTTCGTTTATAGAAAAAAGCCTTCCGGCTTCGTTTCAATCGAATTGGTAAAGAAAGGTTTCAAGGCCGACGCGTTTGTCAATCGTGCCGCTTTTCATCTGAAAATCGAGGGTCGCCAGTTTGGCAAGACGGTCGATGACATAGGCATCCCCTTGTTCGTTGGCGTTTTTCATGATGTAATAGGTCCTTCCTTTCGATGCACTGAAGTATTTCATCACATCATCGAAGCGGGAACCTGTTCGGAGCAGTTCCTTCGTGTACAGGATTTCCTGGAATTTGCCCGCGACGAGGCCGACGATGCCGGCCGGATCGACGCCCGCCCGCATAATGTCCTGAAACACCGTCGTTACCGACCAGGCGTCTTTCGCCAGATAGGCATTGACGAGATCGAATACATTGTCTTCGAGATTCTTCGTCGTGACCGCCCGGACCATCGCCGCGTCGATCGATTTTTTCCCTTGGGCGAAAAGCATCAATTTGTCCAATTCGTTTCTGGTCGTTCCCGGATCGTCCCGCGTGCGGATGATGAATTCCTCGAGTGCGTCGGCATCGATCGCCAACCCCGCCGCCGCCAGTTCGGTGCGAACGGATCCGTAGACGTCTTCTTTCCGGGTCGGTGCGCATTCACTTATCGTCGCGCGTTCGGCGAATGCCCGGTAAAGGGCTTTGCGCGTATCCAGTTTTTCAGCATTCACCTGAACGATGAAGACAGTCGTCGGGTTCGGATGGTCCAGATATTCGGTCAGCCGTTCCAGATGATGCTCCGGTTCTTTCGCCGGTTTGGGAGCGGCCGTGAAAAAATAGGCGTTCCGGAGGATCACGGCCTTCCGCTCGGACAGGAAGGGGATCGTCATCGCGGCGATGACTGCGCCATCGACAGTAGTTTCCTCCATGTCGAAAGTCTCGGCGTCGAAGGGTGCAATCCCTGTTTCTGCCAACAAGGCTTCGGTACGTGTTTTGATCGGATTCCGATCCGATCCGTAAAACAGATAAAGCATGCCGTTCATCGTCATCACCGTCCCCATTATAACATGCCGCGCCTGTTACGGAAAGCGGTAATTCGATGTCGAGGATCCGGGATACGACGTTTTCGAACAGATCATCCTCGCTTCGTTTAGAAATGATCCTGCCGCCCCCGGGTGGATAGGTGAAAGTAATCGTTCCCATCTGGTCAGTACGATAAATTTCAGCACCCGAAGCGCCAATCGCGGCTAGGACGGAAGCATCAGGATGACCGTACCGGTTCGTCCGGCCGACCGAAATCACGGCGATGTCAGGTGCGGTGACGGTGAGGAATGCGGCGGTCGTGGACGTCACGCTGCCGTGATGTCCGATTTTGATGACGTCGGCGGCCGGAATGACGAAATTTGCTTCGCCAGCCGCTTCCGCATCCCCCATCAGCAGCCACCGATCGCTGCCGACCGTGCCATACAATACGATCGATCCGTCATTTTCCGCCGGATCGCCAGCTGCCAAAACCACAAAGGACAACGACCCGCAGACGATTTCGTTGCCAGCTGCGAGCAAGCGTTTGTTCGCCTGACAGGCGGGGCAGAGATCGGCTGCAGCGCCGATCTGGGAAATGGACAACGACCGGTCGAGATCGGCGATTTCCCCGATGTGATCATCGTGGCCATGGGTCAACACGACCCAATCAAGCGAGCGGATGTTTTCTCTTTGAAAATATCGGAAAATCTGATCATAGTCGTCAGCGGGTCCGGTGTCGATCAGCATCCGGCAGTTTCCGTCTGACAGATAAATGGCATCTCCCTGGCCGACGTCGAACACTTGGACCGTCGTGACTCCCGGCAACTCTGGAAAAGCCTGGCCGAGGAAAGCGATGAGAACGGCGAGCGCGCAAGGCATGATGATCCGGCGATGGCGGGAAAGGCGAATCAAAGCCCAGAAAGCCATGGTCCAGTAGGCGGTTTTGGCCGCTTCGCTAGCAAAGTTGACTTGCCAAAGCAGCGGATACGCGGATACGGTCCGGATGGCCGTGGCAAACCAGCTACCGGCAAGATCAAGCAACGGTTCGGCCGGCGGCACGAACAAGGTGAAAAACGAAAGCGGCATCGCTGCTTTTTCAACGAACAGAACGAATACCAGGTTCGCCGGAATGCCGGTGAAGTTGAAAGCGCCATTCAGTTCAAGGAGAATCGGCAAGGCCACGGCGTTGGCGAGCAGGCCGATTTTGAGAAGCCGACGGATCGGCGCCTGATCAGCGATCAGTTCGGATCCCAGAACGATGGCGAATGCGATCAGGTAACTCAGTTGAAAGCCGATGAGAAACAAGGAAAACGGGTTAACGATGAGGACGGCGATGAGAACGAAAGCCATCAGGTCGGTGGTGGAAAAAGGCAGTTTCGCCGTATGCCCGACGATGGCGGCGACATAAAGGGCGACCGCCCGGACGACTGATACCGAGCCTCCGGTCACAAGGGTATAGAAGCCGAGAATGGCGGCGACAGCGATGGCACGGAAGGTCCTTCCGAGATGGAGTCTTTTGAGAAACGCCTCAAGAAACAAAGCAATCACGCCAACGTGCATCCCCGAAATCGCAAAGACGTGGGAAATGCCCAGTTCGGCGCTCGCAGCCACCAGATCCGCGGGCATGTACCCGGAGTCGCCGAACACGAACAGCCCGATCATCATCGCTGCTGGTCCGTCGCATAGGGAAGCGGCGTAGGCTTTCAGGCGAAAGGGAATGATTCCGAGGGCAAACTTCCTGCCAGTTATGGTAATTTCGGTGGCAAACATGGACCCGGTGATGCCGATGGCCTTGAGATACCGGCGATCATTGAAGCCATGTTCGATCGATTGCGGTTCAAATTGCCCCGTCCTGCCGGATATTTCGACGGTATCGCCGGGAACGAAGACCGTGGTCAGCTTATGATAAACATAGATCTTTTGACTTCCCGTCCGGACCGTGATCCGCCCGGATTCGACAGCGGTGACGGTTCCGGCGAACGACGTCTGGGTAAAAGCCGGTTCGGTTGCGATCAGGACGAACCGGATGCCGATCACCGCGGTCAAAAAAAGCGCAGCGGCGAATATCCGCCGGGCGCTTTGCCAAAGATACACCGCTTCCGCGATCAAAAACGGCAGGACGATGAGATGGTTGACGGTAAGGACGGCAAGGACCGCGAAGATGCCGAGATGGATGAACCGCCCGGCATCAGACGACAATGTCGTCCTTAATCTGTTCATAGACGCTTTCCTTAATGCCGTCGACTTTCATGATGTCCTCGATGGCTTCAAAGTCACCGTATTCGGCCCGGTAGTCGATGATCCGCTGAGCGAGGATATAGCCGATGCCATAGAGTGTATCGAGCTGGTCGAGGGTGGCGGTATTGATGTTGATTTTGCCGGCGGTGTCATCCGTGTCTTCCGTCCCGTCGATCGTAGTCGCCGCAGTAAAAGGAATGACGATCATCATTTCGTCGGTTACGGATTTGGCGAGGTTGATCGCCATGACATCGGCGTTGCCGGTGAATCCACCCGCCATCATGATGGCATCATACACCCGCAATCCCAGTTCGATCCGATAGACGCCAGGGTATTGCACGGCGCCTTTGACGTCGACGTACACATACTCGCGGACGACCGTTGTCGCGGTGAGTTCCGGAATCAGGACGACCATGCCGTCATAGACCGCTTTGGCCCGGTTGACGCCGGAAAGATCGGCGCGGGCCGTCGTGCCTCCGGCCAGTGCGATCACGTCATCCACCGTGGCGCCGGCGACGACGGCGTAGGTTCCCGGGCGGACCACGCAGCCACGGATGTCGACGGCGGCGATTGCCGGCAGGGTCGACGCTGTGGTCGTCATGCTAGTCGATGCCGTCGTCGTGATGGTTGTCGTCGTATCCGCCTGGACGGAACCGCCGATATTCAGATAGATGAGTCCCGAGATCGCCGCGACCAACAAAAAAAAGCCCGCATAACGTTTCACGAATTGTGCCATTTTCCCACCTCGTGGAACATATTACGCCGTTTGGGCTTTTTGTCTTATGTTTTTTGCAGGACGATGATCGTCCGCTCCGGCATCGCGATTTTCTCAAGCAGGGCGAACCCGACGGTCTCGGCGATCCGGAGATATTCGTTGAGCGGATGCGTTTCTTCGAAAATCCGGACACTCTGGTCGCCGTCCTTCAGATGCAGTGTCACGGTATGGACGATGCTGTGCGGCGTCTCGCCCTTTTGGCATTGCCAGAGAAAATGAAATTCGGTATCTTCTTCGGAATAGCCGTCGAGGGCATCGATGTACTCCGCCGAAAGGACGTCGAAGATGAAAACGCCGTTCACATTCAAGGCATCAAAGATGTTCATGAGTCCGAAGTGGACATCCTCGAGGTCGGAGAGATGGTTGATCACGTCCATCGATGCGATTACGGTGTCAAAGCGCTCGTTGATCGGATCGAGCATGTCATAGACATAGACCTGGAGGGGCAATGCCCTTTCACGGGCGCGATAACTGACGATGGCGAGCATTTCTTCCGAAAGGTCGGTAGCGGTGACGGCATATCCGACGTCCGCCAGTTCGAGCGAAAGGTTGCCGGTTCCGCAGCCGATGTCGAGCACCGTCCCTTGGGAAGTATATCGGTTCATCAGTTCAAGATATGCGTCATAGACATCCTGATCGATGAAGGCGTCGTAGAATTTCGCGAGGCTGTCATAACTGACCGGTGATTCCATCGATGATGACTTCCTCCCGCTGTATGAACAGTTTCTCCAGTTGATAGTAGTCGCGTTCTTCTTTATGCATTACGTTGACGATGATGTCGCCGAGATCAAACAGGATCCATCGGGCTTCGGCGGCGCCTTCGATCTTGTTCAGCTTCATTTCCGGCAGCGCATCGACAAGATGGCGGACGGAAGCCGCGACCTGTCTTTCCGTATTACCAGTCGCCAGAATTAAAAAGTCGTAGAGTGGCGAGTAATCGCGGAAATCATAGATTTTGATGTCGCGGAGCTTGAGATCGGATAATGCTTTGGCGACGCGTTCGAGCAGTTGGGTCATTCTATTCCTCCAATAATCGGCGGTATTCCGCCCAGGCCGCATCGCCGCGTTCGGCGCGTGCCCAGCCTTTTTCGGCGAGGATGCGGTCGGTTTCTTGCAAAACGAGTGCGACGCCACGGTCAAGATCGGCGAATGCGGCCGTCCGGATCGAAGCGTTGTCATATTTACGGTACGGTTCGATGTAATCGGCGACGAAGATGATTTTTTCCAGTTTCGACATGCCGGGCCGACCGGCACTGTGATTTTCGATCGCGTTCAGAATGTCGGCATCATCAATCCCGAGTTCGGCCTTGGCATACTGGGCTGCGGCCAGGCCGTGCCAGAGTTGCGGCGGCCACCTGTCGGCTTCGCCTTCACCGTATCTGAGCGCGATGCGGCGACGGTTTTCCGCCGGGTCGTCCAGTTTGGTGCTGTCGTGCAGCAACGCGGCGATCCGCGCCTTTTCGACGTCGACGCCATGGGCTTGGGCCAAAAGGACGGCCGTATCGATCACGCCTTCGACATGGCGGAACCGGTGATGCCGGCCATTCGTCTCAAGGCGTTGCCGGATCAATGGCAACAGTTCAGCGAACGTCTTCATTCAGATGATTGCCGGCCGGGCGTAGACGCCGACGACGAACGGGGCATGCGTGCGGACGTTGAACGGTCCGCGAAGCGTCACGAAGCCGAGACCGGAGAAGACGATGTCATATTTCAGGTTGTCGCGGATCTTGAAATCGTGATAGACCCATTTCGGCAGTTTTTCCTCTTCGCTGAATGGCGGCGTCAGAAGCGAATAGAGCTTCGTCTCGTACAGCACGTCGGCGCGCTCCGTCTTCGTCCGGTGGACGTTCAGGGTATTGGCGAAGTAGGTGACGAGATTGATCTTGTCTCCGGTTTCGCCGGAAATGACGTCGATGCGGGCAAGGCCGCCGAAAAAGAGACTTTGACCTTCCGCAAGCTGGAAGACGAGCGGTTTGATCTCTTTCTTCGGCACCGTCATCTTGTAGGACGGCCGCGTCAAGTAATGGGTGTACTGGTGTTTGTTGATGACGCCGGGGGTGTCATAGATCATCGTGCCGTCAGAGAGCGGAAACCCGATCAGGCCGATCGTCGTTCCCGGATTCGTCGAAACCGTGACGATGTCGGCATTGGCGCCCAGATAGCGACGCAGGATCTGGTTGATGATCCGTGATTTACCGACATTGGTCGAACCGACGAGATAAACGTTGCGATTGCCTTTGTATCGATAGATCATGGCCATCAGGTCATCGAAATTGTTTCCGTATTTCGCTGAAATCAGAATGCTGTCGAGGACGGTGAATCCTTCAATGGCGAGCATCTGTTTCAACCAGGAGAGAATTTTCTCCTGCTTGACGTTCTTGGGCAACAGATCCATCTTGTTGCCGACGAGCAGGACGTCGTGGTTACCGGTCAGCCGCTTGATTGCCGGGACGAATGATCCGGAGAAGTCGAAGATGTCGACGATTTTGACGATCAGAGCATTTTCCTGACTGATCTTGTTGATGACCGTCAGATAATCGTCGTTGGAGAGCGAAAGCGTGATGACGTCGGAATAATTGCGGATGCGGAAACAGCGCTGACAGAGCAACCGTTTCGGATCGGTTTCCGCCAGCACTTTTTCCGCTATGTATCCGGGCCGGTTTTTATCGAGGCTTTGAATCTTGGCACCGCAACCCAAACAGAACAGTTCGTCCATCATCGTCTACCTCTTCTCTGCTAGTTTCATTTCGGCGAACCACGCCGGATCCGCTTTTTGCATGTCGGCCAGCGCTTTTTGTTCGAGAACCCGATTGATCCGGGTGAACCATTTTTCCGTTTTCCGTTTCAGGGCATCGACGAGAATCGCCCGGTACCCCAGCCGCTTGGCTCCATAGACATCGGTCATCAGCTGATCGCCGATGACGCAGATGCGGCTCCGATCGGGTCTGCCTAACCGTTTTTCCGCCCGCCGATACCCGAACCCGAATGGTTTTTTGGCGCTGTAGATATACGGTAGCCCGACGGCAGCGGCGAAGCGCTTGACCCGCGCTTCATGATTGTTCGATATAAGAACAATAGTGAACCCAGCGGTCAAGAGACGTTTCAGGAGCGCCATCGCCCAGATGGAAGGCAAGGATTCATCATAGGGAGCGAGAGTGTTGTCCAAATCGATGAACAAAATGTCCACTCCCTGGCTTTTCAGACGGTCATAATCGATGTCGGAGACGCTTTTCCGATAGTCATCCGGTCGGAAATACGCCCGTTTGAAGAACATAAGAGCCATTTTGAACCTCCGAATGCTATTTAATATTATACAAAAAAAATCGTCTAATGTCCAATTTTTTTGACATCTGGCACCGGCTGCCGTCTTTTCGCCCGCGTCGCTTGCACCGGCTGGGAACGGTGATATAATAGGAGAAGGATACGAAAGGGGCGGGTGCGATGGCGGAACGTTTGAAACCGGAACGGAAAACCGAATTGATCAGATTGGCCTGGCCACTTTTCGTCGAGATGATGCTCGTGATGGTGATCGGCAATGTCGCCACGATGATGCTCGCGGCGTATTCCGATGATGCGGCCGGTTCCATCAGCGTCGCCAACCAGCTGATCGCGATGTTTCATCTCGTCTTCATGATCATTTCCGTAGGAACCGGCATCCTGTCCGCCCAGTACATCGGTGCCAAACGCTCCGATCTCACCGCCCGCGTCGGCGGGATGGCCATCACCGTCGCCATTCTGATCGGCGCCATCGGTACTGCGGTCATGTTCCTTTTCGGGAAAACCTTCCTTGTCATCCTCAATCTCGAAGGCACGTTCCTCGTCTTTGGTCAGACCTATATTTCCATCGTCGCCTCCGTGTTCGTCCTACAGGCCGTTGCGTTCTCGATGTCGCAGATTATCTTCAGTCACGGTTACACGAAGGTCGGCATGATGGCCTCCCTCGTCGCCAATGTCGTCAATCTGATTTTAAACTACGTGTTGATCTTCGGCGTCGAAGGTCTGGGCATTCCGTCGCTTGGCGTCGCCGGTGCGGCGATCAGCGTGCTCGTGGCGCGGATCGTCTATTTCCTCCTGCTTGCCCTCTTTTTGTTTCGCAGCGCCGACGTGTCGGTTTCCTTCCGGATTTTCCGCCCCTTCCCGAAGCAGATTCTGCGCGACATCCTGCGCATCGGTCTGCCTTCAACCGGCGAAAACATCTCCTATACCGGATCGCAGCTGATCATCACCAGTTTCGTGGCGGCGATCGGAGCGATCGCCATCACGACCAAAACCTATTACGAAACGGTGGCGATGTTTTCCTGGGCGGTGTCGGCATCGGTCGCTTCGGCCACGACGATCATGGTCGGGCACCTCACCGGAGCCGGCGATGCCGACGAATGCGACCGCGTCGTCCGTCATAGTTTGAAGATTTCACTCATCAGCACCGCCGTCGTTATGACCATTTTCGTTTTCGCGATTGGATCTCTGGTCCGACTCTTCACCGACAATCCCGAGATCATCCTTCTCGCGAAGACGATCGTCTGGATCGACGTCGGACTGGAAATGGGACGGGCCGTCAATATGGTCGTCGGCACTTCCCTGAAATCAGCGGGTGATATCCGCTATCCGTTCTATGTGGCAGTCGCAGTGCAGTGGACCGTGATGATCGCCGCCGCCTATCTTCTTGGCATTGTCGCCGGTCTCGGTCTCGCCGGCATCTGGATCGCCATCGCCGCCGATGAAATGATCCGCTCCATCGTCCTCTTCTCACGCTGGGCGTCGGGTAAATGGCGCAGCCGCGCCCTCATCAGGCGCGCTTCAACATCAAAATAAAAATCGTCCCTGCCGGGATCACCGGTCGGGGCGATTTTTTTCAGTCGCAGGAATAACTGCCGGCAAACGCCAAAATCCACTGCTGGTCGCGCCATACGCGGCCGCTGAATTCGACCCGGAAACCTTCTTTTTTATAAAAGATCCGGATCGCTTCCCCGGCGAACAAAGGTTTGACATAAGCGATTTCCGAAGCCCCGATCGGTGCGACGGGGAACTCCGTCTGCATCGAGCCGGCCGTGATGATCTGCCAGAAATAGGCGTTGTTCAGATGTCCGTTCTGATCGATTCCAGCAGCGTTCACGGTCAAATCGACGACCGACGCATCGGTCAGGTCAAGGATCGGCTCATAACCGCGCGGAAGCGTATCTTCGTCGGAAAAAGACCGCGCTTCGAGCAATCCGGGAATCGTCCGGAGCCGGACGGGATGGCCGTCAGCGACGCGGACCAATACCCATTTCGCCCGCGCGACCGCAAGGATTCCCACATCATCGCTGATGACGTAGCAGCGCTCGATCGCTGCCGTTTCCGGCGGCTGAGCCCAGGTTTCGATCACTAGCGTCGGTGTCGGTCCGGGGGTGCGGTAGCGTTGGGCTTTGACCCGGACCACGACCCAGTAGAATCCTTTTTGCTTCAGGCATTCATACCCTTGGCCGATCCGTTCGTCATCGTGCCCCGCCGCTTCACCAAGCCGCGCCTGCAAGGCGGAAAGATCGGCATAGGAAGCGATCGTTTCGCGATGGTGATCAGCCACGATTGCGCCTGACAGGATGCTCCTGGTTCCGCTGCCGGATCAGGCACTCCGGGCCGTTGCCGATGAGATCGGTCCGTCCCGCCTTCTGGAGCGCTTCCCAGACCAAATCATAGTTGTGGGGGCTCCGGTACTGGATCAGGGCCCGTTGCATCGCCTTGTCGTGCGCGGATCTGGGCACATAGATCCGTTCCATCGTCCGCGGATCGAGTTCGGTGTAGAACATCGTCGTCGACAGGGTACCCGGAGTCGGATAGAAGTCCTGGACCTGTTCGGGGTTGTAGCCAAGATCGCGGATGTATTCGGCGAGGATGATCGCATCCGGCAGCGTCGAACCCGGATGTGAACTCATTAGGTAGGGAACGAGGTATTGTTCCTTGTGAATGTCTTTGCTCAGGCGGATGAACTTCGCGACGAACTGGTCGTAAAGCGCCTTCCGCGGTTTACCCATCGCCGCCAGAACGTTGTCGGAAACATGTTCGGGAGCGACTTTCAGCTGCCCGGAAACGTGATGCTCGACCAATTCCCGGAAAAAGGCATCGTCAGGATCGTACATCAGGTAATCATAGCGGATGCCACTGCGGACGAAGACTTTCTTGACGCCGTCGAGACCGCGCAGGGTTCGAAGGACATCGAGATACTCGGAGTGGTCGACCTTGAGGTTCGGACAGGGCGTCGGATGGAGGCATTGGCGCTTGGCGCAGACGCCATATTCGCTCTGCCGGTCGCAGGAAGGTGAATTGAAATTGGCAGTGGGGCCGCCGACATCGTGAATGTACCCCTTGAAATCGGGGGATTGGACAATCTTTTCGGCTTCGGCGACGACGGATGCCTTGGAACGGGCCTGAACGACGCGCCCCTGATGCATCGTCAGGGCACAGAAGGAACAGCCGCCGAAACAACCGCGGTTGATCGTGATCGACATCTTGATTTCATCCATCGCGGCGATGTGACCGCGACGTTCAAGCATTGGATGCGGTTCGCGCATGAAGGGAAGATCGTATACGCGGTCAAGTTCTTCCCGGCTGAGCGGAAACTGCGGTGGATTTTGGACGACGTAGAGGTCTCTGTAGGCTTCGACGAGGGGCTTGGCCGAAATCGCGTCGGTATTTTCGTACTGGACCATGAAGGATTCGGCATACACCTTTTTCCCGGCGGCGATGGCTTCGAAGGCGGGAAGCAAAATCGCATCGCGGGGGATGCGTTCGCGATCCGCGGTCTTCCAGACAGTGCCGCGAAGATAGACGATATCTTCCGGTTTCATTCCCGAAGCGAGACAGTCGGCGATTTCGACGATTGCCGTTTCCCCCATTCCATAGACGAGGAGATCGGCTTTCGCGTCGATAAGGATGCTTTTGCGGACGGTGTCGTCCCAGTAATCAAAATGACCGAGACGGCGGAGCGAGGCTTCGATTCCACCGATCACGATGGCAGCCGTCGCATCGAGCGAACGAATAATGTTAGAATACTTGATGACCGCCCGGTCCGGCCGTTTACCCATCGTTCCACCCGGAGTGTAGGCATCGGTCTGCCGGCGTCGTTTCGCCACGGTATAATGATTGACCATGGAATCGATATTACCGGAATTGACGAGCCATCCGAGCCGCGGCATGCCAAACTCGAGGAACGCTTTCGGTTCCGAGACGTCCGGTTGCGACAGAATACAGACGGAATAGCCGTGACGCTCGAGAATGCGTGCGATGATCGCCGTACCAAACGAAGGATGATCGCAGTAGGCGTCGCCGGTGACGAAAACGAAATCCGGGACGGTGATCCCGGATGCCAGCATTTCATTTCTGTCGATTGGTAAAAAGGGCATGTTCACACCTCCGTGCGGCGGAACGTTTCCCCGAGTTCCTTCCGGATCTTCCGGTAGTCGGGGACATGTCGTAGCAATGTCGTGTAAAAGCCCTTTCCGTGATCGGGATGGGCGAGATGGACGATTTCGTGAATCAGGATCGCTGCCAGATATCGTTCTTCATAGTGGGCGAGGATGGAATTGAGGTTGATCGCTTTCGTTTCGATGTTGCACGATCCGAACCGCGTTTTCATCAGCCGGGCTTTTATAATGATACCGGAAAGATTGATGTCGCGGCCCAGCGATGAATCAAGAGATGCCAGCAGGATCGTTGCTTTTGCGACGGTTTCCCGTCGGTACTGTCGTTCATCCCAGCCTTCCGGCCGGGCGACCACATGGCCCCACAGCAGCATTTCTCCGTTTGGAAGGACGATTTTTTCTTTCAGGACGTTTCGGGCCTTGCGGATTTTTGCGGCATTGCGCAGAATGAACGCCTCGATCCGCACGGCATCGATGCCCGGATGGGCGGTGATCCGGAGCGATCCGTCGGCCTGAATGCGCAGATAGGTGTTCCTGTTGGCTTTCCGGACGATGATGTAGGGAACGGATTCCCCAGCGATCAGGACCGCTGCCATCGATAGCCCCGGAGAAAGGCGGCGACGAAAGCGGCCGTCCTGATGCAGACGTCGTTGACGACGTCATGGTATGCTTCGATTTGGCTGTCATCGTCGATGACATCGGAGATGCCGCGGATGACGACGAAGGGAATTCCGAACTTGATCGCCGTCAAGGCGACGGCCATGCTTTCCATGTCACAGGCGATGACATCCTGGGTATGCGCCAGAATCAAAGCGAGTTCGGCGCGGGCGGTCGTGAACCGGTCCGCAGAGGCGATGACGCCGGAGCGATGATTGTATCCCAAGGTTTCCAGCACTTGCTCCGCCCGGGAAAACAGCGCCGGATCGGCGCTGGCGAGCAGCGGATCGCCCGCCATCTGCCCATACGGCAGATCGGGATCGATGGCGCGGAAGTCGACATCGCCATACAGGACAGACCGGCCGATGACGATGTCACCGATGCTGGCTGGCAACAGCCCGCCGGCCACGCCGGTACTGATGACGTATACGATCGGATAATGGGAAAAAAGGAGCGTGGCCGTGATGGCGGCGTTCACTTTGCCGATTCCTGATTGGGCGATGACCAGTTCTTCGCCCGCATAGGTGCAGACATAAAAGGTTTTGTCCGCGATGCGGTTGATTTCCCGGACGGCGACGATGTCGAGCCAGCCGGCGATTTCCTTGTCCATCGCGGCGATGATTCCGACCATGACGGATCCCCCCTTAAGAAAAAAAGCGGAAAATTGGAAATTTCCGCTATTTGATATCCAAGATTTCGATTTTCATTTCGGCGCCGGTTTCCGCCTTATAGGTGATCTTGGCGCCTTTTTTCATATTGATGATGGCTTTGCCGATCGGGGATTCGTTGGAAATCTTTCCCTGGAGCGGATTGGCTTCGAGATGACCGACGATCGTAAATTCCCGGGTCATGTTCGAACCGACGAACTTGATCGTGACCGTCTTGCCGATGGTGACTAATTTCGAGTTCGTGTCCTTGATGATTTCCGCATGCTTCAGGATGTTGTCGATTTCCTTGATCCGGGCTTCGATGCGCGCCTGTTCGTCGCGGGCAGCGTCATAGTCGGCATTCTCGGAAAGATCGCCTTGAGCGCGTGCTTCCTTCAGGGCTTCGATGATTTTTTTGCGGTCGACTTCTTTCAGTTGTTCCAGTTCCGCTTTCAGATTTTCATATCCCAGTTCGGTCAATTTGAATGTGTTTTCCATGTCAGTTCTCCTTGATATCCGTCGCGTTATCCATTATATCACGATTGGTTATTTTAAAATAGATACTATTTTCGCTTTTATCAGATCGACGGCGACATCGTGGCTGTAATCGTTGGGGATGATGATGTCGGCGTAGCGTTTCGTCGGCTTGACGAAAGCGTAGTGCATCGGTTTGACGGTCGAAAGATACTGATTGATGACCGAATCCATCGTCCTTCCACGTTCGTCGATGTCGCGTTTCAGCCGCCGGATGAACCGGAGGTCATCGTCGGTCTCGACGAAGAGCTTGATGTCGACGAGATTCCGGATCCGCGGGTCTTCGAGCACGAGAATGCCCTCGAGGATGATGAGTTTGGCCGGCTTGACGATCTCGGTGGCGGCCGCCCGCGTGTGATTGACGAAATCATAAGTCGGTTTTTCGATCGGCTGACCGGCGATGAGCATCTTCAGATGCCGAAGGAAAAGATCGTTGTCAAGCGAAAACGGATGGTCATAGTTGACCGCCCGCCGCTCTTCCATCGTCATGGTCGACTGATCTTTGTAATAGTCGTCGTGCTTGATGATGACGATCGGATACTCCGACAGATTGGCGGTGAGTTTGTTCACCACGGTGGTTTTGCCGGAGGAAGAGCCGCCGGCGACGGCGATCACGAGCGGTTTGGACATGTCATATCACCTTTCTTAGCATCGTATAGGGAGCGAGAAAACGGGGAACTGATACGGCGACGTTTTCCATCGGTTTTTTCAAAAAATCCACCCGGGTTCCATCGGCGGCGAATAGTTCCGCGACTGGAAAGACAAAGGCGGCTTCGCCGGGCGGAGAAGCCTCTACGACATCACCGATGATCAAGGCGTTCTTGAGTTCAAACGATGCTTGCCCGGTACCAGGATCATACGCGGTCACGTAGCCGAGGAAATCCTGGCGGGGGAGGTTCATCCCACTTCCGTACAACTGATGGCGGGCGGATGTTGGGCCGGCGAGAAATCCATCGGCGGCGACACGGTTTTCGGCTTTGGCCAGCAGTTCGCGATAGACATCCCACGGTCGAAGCGTACCGGCAAGATGATCATCGATCAACAGGCGATAACAGGCGACGGTCGCGGCGACATAATTCGCCGATTTCATCCGGCCCTCGATCTTGAAGGCGGTGATACCGGCATCGATCAGTGCCGGAATGAAGGTGAGCGTTTCGAGATCTTTCGCGCCAAGAGCGAAATCATATTCGTCGGTCAGGGGGCCGTTCTTCGTCACCAGACGGTAATTCCAGCGACAGCTGTGCGCACAGCCGCCGCGGTTGGCGTCGCGGTCGGCGAGATAGTTGGATATCGTGCACCGTCCGGAATAGGACGCGCACATGCCGCCATGGATGAACACTTCGAGTTCGACATCCGTATGGGCGGCCAAGGATCGGATTTCCGCTAGCGAAAGTTCCCGGGCCAGCACAATCCGCTCGATGCCGGCATTCTGCCAAAAAGCCGCGGCGGCCGAAGTGGTCACCGATTGCTGGGTCGACAAGTGGACCGGTATTTGCGTCAGGGCACGGGCACGGTCGAGGACGACGGGGGCAGAGGCGATGATGGCATCGACGCCGGCCCGGCAAAGAGCGAGAAGATATCCGTCAAGACCGGGTAAATCGTCATTCGTTAAAATGATATTGACGGTGGCATAGAGTTTCTTCCCGAGCCGGTGGGCGAAAGCGACACCTTCGGCGATGTCGTCAATCGTGAAATTCGATGCGCGGGCGCGTAAAGAATATTCGGGACCACCGACATAAACGGCATCAGCGCCGAAAAGCAAGGCGATTTTCAAGCGTTCGAGATCTCCGGCGGGAGCGAGAAGTTCCGGCTTCATCGGCCGTCACCTTCTTTACTCAGACCGGTTTTGCGATAATGAAAACCGGAATCATAGGACGCACCGTAGCGGTCAAGAAACGTCTTGGCTTCGCCGCGGCCGGCGTATACGCCGAGGGCGGCATCGTATTCATCATCGGCGATGAAACGCCGGGAAACAAAGAAATCGGCGATGTAGGGGGCGAGGATGGCCGCTTCGTCAAACGATTGCAGCCGGCGGTCGCGGAAGAGCAGTGTTCCCGTCGCATCTTCGACGATCGGGAACCTTCTTCCGGGCCGTTCGCGTTCCTCAAGGAACAGATCCATCGATCCGGAGGGCCAAACAAAGTCGGCACCGCGATATTCGCGGTAATCGGACAGAAACCGGCGCCGGGAATGAAACATCGGCAGATGGCCGTGCCCGATGAAGGAGATTTCGATGCCTTCATGGTTGACGGCGATCGCCACCACGTCTTCCAAAGTGATTTCGCGGGATACAGTGATGCCGCGCAGTCCCTGTCTTTTATAAAACCAGGGCGCATAGAGATTGGCATTGAAGGTACCGGGCTGATAGATTGTTTGATCCGCCAGACCGAGACGGATGGCGACGGCGACGGCGGACAGGTCGGAGCAGACGAACGCCTCGGCGCCGGCATTTGCCCAGCGTATCATCTGGCATTCCAGATCCGGAAGCATCGCCTCATGGATCGGTGACGATATGTCGATATATACGGGCATGTCCCGCTCGGTTGCCGCAGCGAGGACATCCGTCAGTTCAGCGGGCAGAAAAACCGTCCGGGCGGCGGCGGAAAAACCGATGACCGAAACCATCAGCGCATCGGCGCCGGCGGTTTGAAGCCGCGCCAGTTCATCGATGCGGTCAAGCGTGGCGACGATTCTCATCGCAGATCATCCCGTTTCCTGACACCGATGCCGATTCCGTCGCCAATGGCGTGGATCTGGGCATTGAACGCTTCGTTCCGGAGAAACCAAGTACGGAACGATCTGATTTTTGTCATCATTTCCCTGAGGGATCGCGACATCGTCGCATCACCGGCCTTCACGCAGCCATGAAAATCGAGATTGTCGATTACGATCGTTCCTCCCGGTTCCAGACAGCGCGCATACCGATGGAACAGTTTTTGATACTGCCCTTTCGCGGCATCGAGAAACACCAGTCCGAAGTTGCCGAGCGTGGTTTCATCGAAAGCAAGGGCATCGGCCTGCACAAGGACGATCCGTCCGGAAGCACGGGAACCGGCGATGTTTGCGCGGGCCAGCCCGATCATCTCCGGGTCGCGTTCGATCGTCCAGACATCGGCGTCGGCAGCGATGGCCAAGGCGATCGCGCTGCATCCGGCTCCCGTGCCGATTTCCAGAATCCGGGCGGGGGCGGCGGCAACGGCGGTGGCGAGCAGCAGACGAAGACCGTCTTCCTGCATGACGGGGATTCCCCGATCGATGGCATCCTGACGGAGACGTTGCCATTGCGGGTCGGCAAAAATTTCGTCGATGCGGGTGAAACCATCCCGTGACATGACTGCCATACCCCCTTAAAAAGGGAAAAGAGTAATAAAATTACTCTTCTTCCGGTTCGTGTTCGTGATGTTCGTGATCTTCTTCGTCGTCGACATCGACCGTGTCGGCCGCTTCTTCGCTATCTTCTTCGTCAGCATCGTCCAAGTCGTCAAGGTAACTCTCGAGGACTTCTTCGACGAAATCCCATTCGGGTTCGGATTCGATTTGACCGAGTTTGCCCTCGTCACCGTCATCGGGATTGTACGAGGCTGCGAAATACTCGCCGGACTCGTCGCCGACGATCTGATAGACGACATACGATTTGGCGAATTCATCGGAGTTAAACGTCATGATGATTTCACAGTTGATTTCCTTGCCATCTTCGTCCGTTACGACGAAGTATTCGCGTTCTTTTTCCATTGGTTTTCCTACTTTCTGGCATCGAGATAGCTTTGGAGGATCACCGTCGCGGCCAATTTGTCGACGATGTCCTTGCGTTTCTTGCGGGAAAGATCGGCGGACAGCATGACCTGGGTCACCATCCGCGTCGTGAGTCGCTCGTCCCAGAGGACGATGGGTACGTCCGTCCGCTGCATCAGCCCTTCGCGGAAGGCTTCTGCGGTTCGGCCCTGGAACCCGATGGAGCCGTCCATGTTCTTCGGTAGTCCGAGGACGACCAGACCTACTTTATTATTATCGATAAAACGTTTGACATAGTCAAGGGGCAATTCGAAATTATGTTCGGGAAAAGTGAATGTTTCGATTCCGGAAGCCAGAATCCCCGAAGGGTCGGAGCAGGCGATGCCAAGCGTTTTCGATCCAAGATCGAGTCCGAGCGTCTTCATCGCACGAGCCGCTTGACGGCGAGGACGGCCTGATCGACCTTTTCGACGTCCTTTCCACCCGCCTGGGCGAAATCGGGACGACCGCCGCCGTTGCCCCCGCAGATCGTCGCGGCCGCCTTGACGAGCGAGCCGCAGTGGTAGCGGAGGGATTTGCTTTTTGCGACGAAGGTGACTTTGTCGTCTTTCACGGAGGCGACGAACACGAGCCCGCCGGTGGCTTTGACGGCGAGATTGTCGACGAACTGTTTCAGGGTATTGACGTCGAGTCCATCGACGCGGCCCACGAAGTTTCCGTCTTCGATCATATCGTAATAGTGTTCCAGCGACTGGAGCGTCGCGGTTTCCTGACGCTGCTGGAACTCTTTTTCGAGTTCCTTGACGGCGTGCTGCAAATCGGCGAAGGCCTGACGCGTCCGGATGACGTCGCGGTAGGATCCGATGACATCACCGACGGGCGGCGGGTCGAAGGAAAGCGGGATGCCGGCGATGGCGGCGCTTTGCAGGATGCCATCGGCTTTCTTGAGGAGATTTTCCATTTCCGCGTTGATGCCCTGAAGCGAAGCGACGATCGCCATCACGTTCGTATTGGTGAGGGCTTCGATCCGGTAGATGCCCGATCCGATCGACTGGATGCTCCGGATGGCGAAACGGTCGATGTCATGCAAATTGTTCACATGGGTTCCGCCGCAGAGGTCGAGCGTGTACTTCAGATCGACGACACGGACCGTATCGCCGTATTTTTCGCCGAATTCGGCGATCGCGCCGCGGGCCACCGCAGCTTCGACGGACATCTGTTTCGTCACGACCGGGTAGTCGGCGGCGATCATGTCGCTCACCGTCCGTTCCAGTTCCAGGATCGTTTCATCCGCGATCGGTTCGAAATGATTGAAGTCAAAACGCAGTTGCTCGGCAGAAACCTGGCTGCCCTGCTGGGACACGTGCGACCCGAGGCGATCACGCAGGGCTTTGAAAAGCAGGTGGGTCGCGGAATGGTTCGCTGCCGTCAGGCGGCGCTTCTCGGTGTCAACGGAAGCGACGACGAGATCCCCTTCCTTGATTTTGCCGGAAAGAACCGTATACGCATGCAGAAACTGGCCATTGGGAAGCTTTGTCACGTCGTGGACTTCAGCGAAGAACTTGTCGTTTGCGAGCACGCCGCTGTCGGCCAGTTGTCCGCCCGAAGTCGCATAGAAAGGCGTTTCCTCAAGAACGAGTCCTTCGGGGAAGATCTTGGTCACGCGGGTTTCCGCTGACGTCGCCTCATAGCCGACGAATCGGCTCTTCCCGCCAAACGAAAGGTGAGCCTCGTTCTGCGATTTCATCGACTGGATGTCTTTGCGGGCGCTGCGGGCGCGATCTTTCTGTTTTTCCATTTCCGTCCGGAAGCCATCGATATCGACCGTCAGTCCCCGCTCTTCCGCATATTCGGCAGTGAGTTCGATCGGGAATCCGTAGGTGTCGTAAAGCAGAAAGGCGTCGGCGCCAGGGATGATGCCGTTTTGCAGCTCGGCAACGATGGCTTCAAAGCGCTTCTCGCCGGCGACGAGCGTTTCCAGGAACTTGGTTTCCTCGGCGGCGATGATCTTCTTCACGATGG
>Ga0268280_1000591_pt1 | contig 28932 bp, 26 predicted proteins | sample saktaG_9_FD_190139 | JGI IMG/M metagenome (GOLD analysis project Ga0268280, IMG submission 190139) | Saline water microbial communities from Sakinaw Lake, British Columbia, Canada - sak_2011_5_24_40m | ecosystem: Environmental > Aquatic > Non-marine Saline and Alkaline > Saline ...
CTGGTGCCCATCGCCCGCTACGGCATGCTGCAGGCCAAGGCCGGCATTACCACACCCTACGAGGTACTGCGAAACGCCTATACCATTTCCTGAGCGTTGATCAATCCTGCGACGTAGGGGCGTACCTTCAGGTGCGCCTGCATTAAAGGTAGGACAATAGTACTATTATAATTTTGACCAAGGGTCTATTTACTATTCATCCATGTAATGTATCATTATAAAGGGATATTATCTTCGGGAAACATAGATGGATTACGAGTATATCGGCTACACCGCTGACAGGCAGGTGGTCAAGGGTAAGATCGATGCTTCCGGGGAGAAGGATGCGGAGGACAGGCTGGCGGCCAGCGGTTACCAGATACTTAGCCTGAAAGCAAAAGGAGGGTCTATTTTAACGGGTATGCCCTCACTGTTCGAGAAGGGGGCCAAGCAGGAGGAGATCGTACTCTTCTCCCGGCAGCTTGCGCTGCTGCTGGAATCGGGCGTGGGAATTGTGCAGAGTCTTGACCTGCTGAAGGTACAGACTACCAACAAGACCTTTGCCGGGATGCTGGACACCATAATATCCGACCTGCGGGCGGGTAGTCCTCTTTCAGTTGCGCTGGAAAAGCATCCCAAAGCGTTCAACAGGATGTATTGCAAGATGATCGCGGTGGGCGAGCAGACCGGCCAGCTGGAAAGTGTGCTGCGCAACCTTGCCGGCTACGCTGAACAGTCCACCGCCGCCGCTCGCAAGATACGGCAGGCGATGACCTATCCCATAATAGTGCTTGTGCTGGCGGTCGGTGTGGGTTTTCTGGCCGTCACGTTTATATTGCCCCCCATCATGGACATGTTCAAGACCCTCGGCGGAAAGCTGCCGCTCATGACGCAGATACTCATCGCTGTGGTCGGTTTCATGGGGAACTATGGAGTATATGTGATGCTGGCTGTGCTGGCCGGTATTCTGTTGCTCTACATGTATAGCAAGACACCCAACGGCGCACTGCAGAAGGACCGCTTTATGCTGACCATGCCGGTTTTGGGCAGGCTCAACCTGATCAACACGCTGGCGCGCATCTGTCGCAGCATTACCATTCTATTCCGGTCAGGCCTGCCCCTGCCCGAGATACTTAAGCTTGCGGCTGAATCGAGCGGCAACAGGGTCATCTCCAACGCGTTGATGGATGTTGAGGCGGATATCATCAAGGGTGAAGGACTGGCCTCAGCCATGGGACGGCACCCTGAGTTTCTTCCGCTCATGCTGGAAATGACCCGCGTGGGTGAGGAGACGGGAAACCTGGACAACACTCTCACTATCGTGGCTGACAGCTTTGAGATCGAGGCGGCCGACAAACTCCAGACCGTGCTGGGCATGATCGAGCCGGCTATGACCATCATCATAGGGTTGGCCGTCGGTTTTCTGGCCCTTTCTATCTTCGTTCCCATCTATTCCAGCATGAGCCTTATAGGGGGATAATTCTGATCGGCGTTGTGTATGATAACAGAGTCACCATCCGAAAAACCGGCATAGTGGATTTGATGAATAAACTTAAATTCAGAAGTAGTGAAAGAGGCGTCACAATTGCAGAAGTGCTGATAGCACTGGCCATTTTGGCGGTAGTGGGCGTTACTTTCGTGACTGCGCTGGGCACAAATTTCAAGGTGCTTCTTATGGCAGATCAGCGTACAACCGCTGAGAGCCTGGCAAGGACACAAATGGAGGCAATAAACAACGCGCCATATGATAGCATTTCCCCGTATGCATATAATAAGATTACGGGAATACCTTCCGGATATGACATTAACATTGCTGTGGCGCTTATTAATCCGGAGACCGGGGCGGTCAGCGCATTAGACCTTGGAGTCCAGAAGGTAACAGTAACCGTAACATGCGTACAGCATTCACCTCCCGAGGTTCTTGTGTTAGAGTCTTATAAAAGATAAAAAGAAATATAATGAGTTTGCCATATATTGATAAACAGTTATCGTTTACCCGCAGAGACTCCAGGGGTATGACGCTCGTAGAGCTGTTGATAGCCCTGGCGATCGGCTCGCTGGTATTGGTAGGAGCATTGGGGATACTCAACCAGTTATTTATATTGGTTCCGAAGGCGCAAAATGGCATGATGGCCATACGCCAGGCTCAGAGCGCTGGTTACTGGATTGACAGGGACACTAAGTCTGCGCAGGTAATAACACCAACCCCAAACCTCTTCACCATTTCTACCGGTACGCCGCTGATTATCTCTTATGTTAATTGGGATGCAACTAAGACAACTATAACTTATTCCGTTGATGCCAATAAGAAACTGCAAAGGCAGGTAGCGGTCACAAATGAAAAAACGGGCAGTTTAATCAGCAGTAGCCAGGTGCAGGTTGCGGATAGCATCTCTTCAATCACGGCTCAATATGATTATCCTAATCCGGGTGATCCCAGGAAGATACTCACGGTAACAATAACCGCCCAGGTGGGGAGTGCCAGTGAGACAAGGATTTATAAGATCTCGCCCAGGTCATTTTAATAGTAGTGCTCATTGAGGGAACAAAAATGATGGAAACACCCAAGAAAATGCGGCATAAAGAGCAGGGGATGGGGGTGCTGGGAGTTGTACTGATCCTGGTGTTTATAGGTGCGCTGGTTTTGCCTGCCCTGCTGTATTTTACAGGCACCGCTTCCAAAGCAGGACAGATTGTTGAGCGCAAAACTAAGGAATATTACTCAGCTAATTCCGGGGTTGATGCTGGCCTGTGGCGCATCAAGGAGGGCGGCAGCAAGCTGCCCTCCTTGATGGTTATTAATCCCAATGGCGATGCCGCATGGCTTGAAAGCACCTATGCGCATAACCCCCCGTATGAAAGCTATACACTGAGCTCCGCTGATCCCCTTAATGATATTAGCTGTGTCTATCGGATCACGCCGAAGTGGACGCTGGGCGAGGGTACCTCCATGCTTGAGACGTACAATTCAACGCAGAAGAGGGACCCTGCAAGAGATATTGCCGTGTACGGTGATTACAACGGGACCGGCTCCGTCAGTGGGCGGGGTAGCTATAAGATTGACATAGTCTATCCTGGAGGGGACGGCACCGTGAAAATAAGCCGTATCGGATGCTGGCTGCCGGCGGGCCTCGATTATGTTGCCGGCTCAAGCAGCCTGGAGAAAACAAGCACAATGGCCATAAAAAAAGTGCCGGTAGTCTCCAATTACAGGGGTGGCCATGCCATCACGTGGGATTACCCGACGCCTGTCGACTATAATTCGTTTTTGGAAGGACAAATGAGCAAGGCGACGGTCACATTCGAATATACACCCAATATAGAAACGCAGGGCGAATTCAGCTGGGTGAGGACCGATAAGACCAGCGGTGTCAACTATCTTGCCTGGGACATGAAGCTTAAGCTGTACGAGGTCAAGTCGACAGCAACCGCCCCCACTGGTGAAAACACCACGGCGACTGCTTACACCTATACTGAGGTGGCTCAGCCGTTTGGATCTGCTATGGAGGGGGACTATTGGGCTTTCGGCAATACGCTGATGAGAGATGCCGAAGGGAGCAGTCCTCACCGAGAGCGGTTGTATCTTGAGTCGCCTGCCACCGTCGACTCGAAAATACCTGCTAACGCCACCATAAAGTATATTTTACTGTACTGGTCGGGCTGGAAGTGCAAGCCCTGGAGTGGCATGGGTAGCTATACTCAGGCCCAGTGGAACAGCCTGTGCCAATCCACGAATGTGAATAAAGTCAAGCTGAAGATAGCTTATCCTGCCGATGCCTCCACCCCCCAGTTTTCACAAACCATCACGGCCTCCCAAACAAGGGGTGATTACAATGACGATCATGGCGGCTGGTCATATTCTTGTTTTGCAGACATCACCGACAGCGTTAAAAACGCCTTTGCCGGTACTCCGGGATTCGTGGGCAACGGCAAGTACACGGTCGGGCATTATGACTCCGGAACCACTGGATCATCAACATACAGATACAGGCTTTACACGTGGAAAGACAACCATATTAATGAGCAGTACAGCAACTACACACGTTATCCACTCGGCAGCCCGTTAGATGGGGACGCGGAAAATGATTCACACTGTGAAGATGCCAATTCGCAGTCCCATTGTAGCAAATACCCGAAATATACCTATGAGGCCGATGAAGACGATTGGGCTTATGCCGCCTGGTCCATCATTATAATTTACTCCAGCCCTTCCACCACCGGGCATCTGCTGAGTATATACGACAACTTCCAATATATTAAGACGAATGCAACCATACCCATACAGTTCGCCGGCTTTTTCACGCCGCCGCTGACAGAAGAAACGAACGCAGCCAGGTACACACATTTCGTCGGCGAAGGCGACATAGTCTATGATGAGAGTATAACCATCAAGGGCTCGGGGACTCAGTACAAGTTGTATGATGATCTTAATGATAATTATCCTTATAACGGCTACAGCGTGGTTAATAACAAGTCGACCTATGACTCTCCGCCCACAACGCTTCTTACCGATGGTATCGACATCGATACTTTCAATGTACCCAAAACCTGTGTCAAGCCGGGCGATACCGAGGCGACGGTGACATTTAAAACGCAGGATGACAGCATGAGCTTGATATATATGATCCTCTCTTTTCGCAGCAAGTTCACCCCAGGCGGGATTTCAATATATAGGCTGGAATGAGCGGGCAAGATGATATGTGCTGGACTACGACTACCGATGATTGCCGGCCTTGAGTATCTCATATAGTTTTCATGTATAATAGGAATAAATGCCTGAAGATTTAAGATAGTGGCATCACCTGTAGAAGCACCCAAAGTAACCAAGAGCAATATATCGCAGCGCCTGCCGCGCCTCAGTACCACCGTCTGGCTGATACTCATACTGGCCCTCTTTTTGATCGTCATGGTGCCCCTGGTCACAGGCTATATCGAGCAGGTATCACAGCAGACTACGATGCAATTGCAGATCAACCAGGTCCAATCGCAGATGGACGCGTTGAAGGCCAAAATGGCGGCCCGTTCCTCGGCCACAACCGAGGCGGCCAGGATGAAAGCGGATCTGGAAACGGCCAAGTTGCAGTATAAAAACACAGGGGATAATCCCGAGGTCTCGAAAATGCTCATGGATCTGGCCTGGGACTATGACATCACCATCACAAGCATGATGGTCTCACAAGCCATAAGCAAGGTATTGGGCACGGACTACACTGTGCTCACGTATTCTCTTAGCCTGACCGGCCAGGTGGCTAATTTTCAGAATTTCCTCATAGCCGTGGGCGAAAAACTGCCGTCATGTCAGTTCATCGGCGTTTCCATCATGCCGGCCACTGTGGAGGGGGAACTGGATAACGCTTCTATAACTATTCAGGTTTACTGCAATAACTGATCCCAGGATTTGTCACTCGATATGCTTACTATAAATATCGAAGACAGCTCGGTTAAGATCACCTCGGTAAGGGGCAAGCGAGTCGTGTTTGCCGTGGAAACCCCGCTGGAGGCTGGCTGGGTGCAGAACGGCGTGGTCTTGGAGAGGGCGCACGTCAGTCAGGTGATCAGCATGGTGCTGGCCCGGTATAAAATCGGTGAAAAAGAAGTGGCGGCCAGCGTCAGCGGTGTACACTCTATCTACCGCGTTGTGTATGTGCCCAAGCTCGGCCGTGCTTTGCTGGTTGAAGCAGCCAGGAAGGAGATGGCCCGGGCTGTAGCAGTACCCCTTTCATCGATCTATACGTCATGGGCCGACGTGAAGATATCGGACAGCGAGATTGCGCTTTGCCTGGTGGGCCTGCCCTTCGATAATGTCAATTCGGTCATGGAGACGCTCAAGCTCTGCGGGTTGCGGCTGAAATACCTTGAATTAAGGCCACTGGCCGTGTCCCGTATTATCGATGAAAAAACTGCTATCGTAGTAAATGTACAGCCGAATTCGTTCGATCTCACGGTTATGAATAACGGCATCCCCGAGATGATCCGCAGTCTTCCTTTCACCGGAGGCGCTGCAATGAGCGATGGGGATAAGGCCAGGCTGGTCAGGGAAGAAGTGGACAGGACTGTTAATTTCTACAATTCCAGCCACCCGAATAATCCGCTGGGACAGCAGACCTATTGTATTGTCAGCGGCATACTTCGCGAAACTCTCTCTATGGTGATGGGGTATCCGGTTAAGGCCGCACCGGCTTTGCTGACATACCTACCGGGCCAGGACGGTAACGATTTCATTGTCAACAGCGGCCTGGCATTGCGTACTATCAATCAATTGACGAAAGTAGACATAAATGTAATGCCGAGCGCCGTGCCATTTGCCAGGCCATCCGGAGCAACCATCAATCCGGTGCCGCTGATCGCATTTGGGGTTTGCGCTGCGCTGGTGCTGGGTATGTGGGTGATGAGCGGCATTACTGAAAAACAAACGGCCGATATGCAATTGCTGATGAACCAGAAGAACGCCCAGTTAAGCAGTATGCAAAAACAGTACCGTGACGTAATAGACTTGACTACTAAAGCGAGCGATGCCGATCAGCAGATGCTGGACCGGCTTAACGCGCCCATCGAGTATCTCGCTGACCAGAGGGGCATGGTCAATCGTGACCTCGGACAGGTTTTCGCAGCCCTGCCGGCTACCGTGTACCTGACAAGTGTTACTGATGACGGGAATTTCATACAGGTGCAGGGATCGGCCCCCAGCGAAGAGATAATACTCAATTATGCCCGTGACCTGAGGAACTCGGGGATGTTCAGACTGGTATTGATAAGCTCGATTGGCACCAGCACTTACACGGAAGTGTCATTTACCATGCAACTGACCGTAAACCAATAGATGCTGTTATCATCAAATAAGATGCACATCGATGAGTTATTGAAACTGGCGGGGGAGAGCAGGGCCTCGGACCTGCACCTCATCGTGGGCGTGCCGCCCCTCTTCCGCATCGACGGGGAACTGAGACCTGCCGAGGGCCTGCCTGTGATGAAGCACGAGGATATCGGCAATCTATTCGACCAGATAGTACCTGCACGACAGCGGGACATCTTTTCCAAGGAACTCGAGGTTGACTTTGCCTATTCCCTGCAGAGTGGAGGACGGGGCAGGTGCAACGCCTGCTGGCAGCAGGGTTCCATCAGTCTTGCCATCCGCCTGCTGCCGCAGTGCATACCCACAGTTGACGATCTTGGACTGCCCGATATGTGCAAGGAATTGATCAACCGGCCGCGCGGCCTGATACTGGTCACCGGCCCTACTGGTTCAGGTAAGAGCACCAGCATCGCCGCCATGCTCAATCACCTCAACAACACTATGAAACGCTACATCGTAACTATTGAGGACCCGGTTGAGTACGTGCACCCCAACATAAAATGCGCCTTTTCCCAGAGGGAGCTTGAACAGGACACGCACTCCTTCGTCAATGCCCTCAAGTACGTGCTCAGGCAGGACCCTGATGTGATACTGGTGGGCGAAATGCGCGACCTCGAAACCGCATCGGCCGTAATGACGGTGGCTGAGACCGGCCATCTGGTATTATCCACGGGCCATGCCCCCAGCGCCGCTCAATCTGTAGAGAGGATAGTTGATATGTTCCCACCGCATGAGAGGGTCATGGCGCAGGCCCGCCTGGCCTCCACACTCATAGCGGTATTTAGCCAGGTGCTCGTGCCACGCGTCAGCGGTGGCAGGGTGGCGGCGGTGGAGATCATGCTGGCCAACGCGGCTGTTAAGAACCTCATACGTGAGGGTAAACCGTTCCTCATTCCCAATACCATACGCACCAGCTCCAATGTTGGCATGAAAACGCTGGATGACGCACTGGTCGACCTGTATAGAAAGGGCATTATCACCAGGGAGTACGTATTCGCATTTTGCCAGGACGCGGATGACGTTAACAAGCTACTGCGGTCGGCTAATATATAAAGTTAAACGATAATAACAAGAGGCATGGAAATAAGTCCATGCCTCTTCAGCAGGATTTCCAAGATCACCTTACGGTTGACTCTGAGACGGGGGACACCTCAAGATCAGGCTGAACTATAATCGGAGGTGTCACTTTTGTTGGAGTAAGGCCACCGCAATTGGTCCCACTCGGAACCGCGCCGCCCGATGGAATATTGTACGTGCAATAGAGCGATTTGAGGAAGTAGGGAGCCAGAATACCGGGGTTGGTGGGTGATAATCTCGTGGCGGGGAAGCTGGTTACCGATGGATGATCGTACATATATGCGACGACGGCAGTCTGAACATTGGCCCTCTCAGTAGCCTGCGCCTCTGTACTGCCTGAGCCGATGTACTTGGTTACATTTAGAACGACGACCGCAGCCAGTGTGCCCAGTATGGCTATGACGACGAGCAACTCGATTAGAGTGAAGCCCCTGGGGTCTAATTTAGCCGTTGTCATTGATAAGACCTCTTTTGAGCGGCTGTATTTAGTTGTCCGGTCAATTGACCTTAACATATCCACACACACGTCGTACGCCTAAGTATACTGTATTGATCTCAGCAAAATCAAGGGAGTTTTTGTCCTCTGTTAATGATTGGTGCCTAACGCTACTTTCGCTCCAAGCTCATTATTGGATTAGAAAATACTGGGGGATGATAAAGTATTCATATTCTAAAAACAGATACCATGCGCACCAGCTCCAATGTCGGCATGAAAACGCTGGACGACGCGCTGGTGGATTTATACGGGAAGGAGATCATTACGAGAGAATACGTATTTGCCTTTTGTCAGGATGCTGAGGACGTTAACAAGCTTCTGCGGTCAGCAGACATATAATTCGGCAAAAAAATAGGGGCGTGAAACGGATTTCAAGCCCCTATTTGATTGAAACATGTGTCAATTGCTATTTAAGGGCATGTACCTTGAGTAACCGCACCAGAGGCGTCGACAGTATAGTTGCATTTAGGTGCGTTCAGCAAATAAGCGGCAACACTGGTGGTCTTAGAACCTGCCGCTATGGGGCTTGCCGGAGCGGTGCCACCGTGATCATACATGTATGCAGCCACTGCAGTCTGGATATTTGCCATATCAGTGGCATTAGCCTCCGCCTTTCCTGAGCCGATAAACTTGGTCACATTGAGGACGACCACCGCTGCTAATGTGCCCAATATAGCTATGACAACCAGCAACTCGATCAGGGTGAAACCTTTATTCCCGTATTTGAAAAACCTCTTCATATTTATATCCTCCTATTTTGTAATGCGCCCGGACCGACCCAACCGGACTTTTTTTGTTTATGTATTATTTATACATTAACTCTATCTCAAGGTCAATAGCGCTATCGTAATCCTCCCTTAGTACTTAAGTACCCTTCTTGCATATTCTACTAAGTATGTTATATCTTAGCAAAAGATAATGTACGTGACAAAAGTCATGAGGTCAGTGGCCTGAATGCGCACCGATAACAATCCGGCTGATACCACACGGTCCGGTAGGCTGGATATTGTGTTGGAGGCTACATGGCTGCTGCTCATATTTCTGCTACCAGTCTATTTTAATCCGTTTGGCTACCAGGTCTTCTATTTTGCCAAGGCGCTGCTGCTGCAATTTGGAGTCTGCCTGCTGCTGGGGCTCTATTTAGCCCGCTGGTTTCTTGCGGGTCGGGATAAGGGATCAGGCAATATATTGGAGATGATCAGACACTCCCCCCTGCAGACAGCTGCAATAGTATTAGCGTTATCATGGGTGGTTTCGACCGTATTTTCCGTCATGCCGGAGGCAAGCTTCTGGGGCAGCCTGGCGCGTAAGAACGGCTTGAGCACCTTAATAGCCTGGGTCGTATTTTTTTTCATCGTGGCCCAGGGCGTATACAGGCGGCCGCAGCTTTACAGAGCGATCGTCGTACTAATTGTTTCTGCCGGCCTGGTCTCTTTATTCGGTATCCTGGAGTTCGCTGACCCCCGGTTATTGGCCTGGCTTTCGAGAAACGGGCGGATTTCAGCAACCGATGGCAATCCGCTTTCTTTGAGCTGCTTTATAGCCATGGTGATTCCGGTCAACCTGGCTCTGATCATAATAGCCCGGTACGGACATGGTTCGAACAGAATAAAAGCAGTTAAAGTCATCGGATTTTTACTGGTTTTCTGCCTGCAAATAATCTGCCTCTACCTTGCGCAATATTCCATTACCATATTGCTTTTCATTCCCGGCATGTTCATGTTCTTTCTGCTGGCAGGCATTTATTTAAAGAGAAAGGCCACTGTTGCTCTGAGCGCAGCGATGCTTAGTGTGCTCATTTTCTTGGCAATCACTATACTCGGGCAGACGTTGGTGTCGCGGACGGATAATACGGCTGTCGCCCCGGCTGCCCAGGATATATCTGTGGCAGGTCGGACAGGCTTAAACACACTTGGTTTAAGAGCACAGAAATGGGAGTGCGCAGTCAACGTTATCGTGGATTCGCCTGAAGTGCCTTTAAGTGAAAATAATCACCATTTATTGCGGAGGTGGACGGGTTATGGCCCGGAAATGCTGGTAATAGCATCGCAGGCTGATTATCCGGTTTCCATGAAGAGCGCTGATACGTATAATTCCATGTTGCTCGGCCAACCGGAAAACCATTACCTTTATCTGGCTGCAACTATTGGCATAATCGGTCTGGCCGCGTTCATGACTATTATCATCATTTTCTTTTACCTGGGATTCAAGTTGCTGAGTAGATTCCCGGGGAGGGACGTGATTCGTTTAGCCTCTGCGTTCATCGCCGGCGTTGCGCAATATTGTGTTTATATATTGTTTAATCCCACCGCCATCCTGCCGGAACTCGTATTCTGGTTGATTTTAGCTTTAATTACTGCTCTGGCCAGGATGGAAGTGCTCGGATATAATGAGAGGATTGCGCATGCCGATAATAGCTTAGCGGTAGGGGACTTATCGGAAAAGGCCCAAAGCCGAAAACTCAGGAAAACTATTTCAGTCTTAATGGTAATATTATTTGCAGGAATCGGTTTTGGCCTGACTTTCAGCCCCGCGCTGGCAGATATAAAATTGAACAGTGCGCTGCATACATGGTCTAGTGATGCAAATAAAACTATGGTAACCCTGTCTGAAGCAGCAAACCTGGAGCCGGGCGAAGCCGTTTACTACGGCTACATCGGATCATATGCCTATAAGCTTGCCGTTACTTCAGATAATGCGTCAGAAAAATCCAAGCTATTAGATTTGAGCGTCTCAGCCTATGAAGTCGCCGGCAAGCGCGAGCCTTATTTGGCTTACTGGAGCTATACCACGGGTGATGTTTATTCATACTGGGCCGGCCACATCGATCCCGGCAAGTGGAAGGATGCGCTTCGCTATTACGAGCGCGCGAATATTCTTCTGCCGCGCGATGCGGTGATACTTAACAAATGGGCCCTGGCACTTATGCAGAATGGTGATTACGTGCAAGCCGGTCGCAAGCTGACGCAGGCCCAGGACGCGGACCCTGAGTGGATACAGACCACTTATTTAAGGGGATTGCTGGAAGTTTATCAGCGTTGCTATTGCACGGCTGCGAACTGTTTTGTATATCCGGTCCGTGAGAATCGCGCCAATCTGAGCCCATTTATGGGATTGTGCAAACAGCTATCGCTGTACGGCGGCATCAAAGAGGTAGCTGAAGGATTGACCGTATATACATATTGCCACAGGGACGACTGGCTGGGCTTTACACTGCTGGGGATTGCCGAGGTATACGGTGGCAATATAAAAGATGGAAACGCGGCCTTTCTCAACGCTGCAGGGAGGGTCACCGGCAACGATGCCAGACTGCTCAATGAAATACTGTCGGTCATGGCCAGGGAGAACAAAGATTTTCAAGACCCGGCCAGGGATATACAGGCCATGCTGACCCCGATGATGGAAGAATAAACTCAATGGAGTAGCAGGTAATATTAATATCGAACTTATTTTATTACCGATAGTATTTCTGCTCGGCATCAGCGTGGGCAGCTTCCTCAACGTGGTGGCCGACCGCGTTCCTGCCGGTGAATCCATTCTCCGCCCTCCCTCCCACTGTTTCAGTTGCGGCCACGTATTAGAGCCGCGCGATCTTTTTCCCATCGTCAGCTACCTGTTGTTAAGGGGGAAGTGCCAATACTGCGGGAAGACTATTCCCATGCGCTCCGTGCTGGTCGAGCTGGCCAGCGGGCTGCTCTTTGTAATGGCGCTTACCATATTCGGGCTGAGCTGGCAGACGCTGAGCGCCATTATTTTCGGGTCGTTCTTCATAGTCCTTTTCATAACCGATTTGGAGCGAGGCTTGCTGCCGCACGTTATCGTCTACCCCGGCACTGCCACAGCCCTGGTCTTCGCGGCGCTCAGGCCGCTCACGGGCACGACACCGGGCCTGTTAAGCTCCCTGGCCGGGTTGGGTGTAAGCTTCGGGGCTTTCTTAATTATCTGGGCCGTGCCCAAGATGTTCAAGAAAGGCATCATCGGTTTTGGGGATGTGGGTATAGCAGGGTTGATTGGCGCGTCAGTTGGCTACCCCACCGCCCTGGTGGCATTGTCAGTTGGTATCCTGGCCGGCGGCCTGGCCGCCGCCATGCTGGCGCTATTCAAGGTCAAGAAACTCAGCGAACCGCTGCAGTTCGGCATGTTTTTGGCCTTCGGTGGCATGATGGCACTCTTCTGCGGGCAGGACATCGTGGATGCCCTGCGGCAACTTCTCACGCTGTGAACCGGGCATAATTAACGCGGTAAAAATTTTTCTGAAAAAATTCATTTACGTTCAAGCAGGGTATTGACATATATGCGGTTATGTGCTAATTTTATCAACGTCCCAAGTAATCAAAGTTGGAACGGGGAGGCAGAGGCCCTAACACATGGCAAGCGAAGGCTGGTCGGTGCGAGGGGGTGGATGAGGAACCGGGATAACGAGGTTACTTGGGGCGTTTTATTTTTAGACGCTATTCCAATACTACTATAGAGGGAAGGTTGCGGTATTTGCCGCCCATGTCCAGGCCGTAGCCGACCACGAACTCATCAGGTATCTCGAAACCCACGTAGTCCAGGTGTACATCTATCAGCCTCCGCACCCGCTTATCCAGCAGGGTGCAAACTTTCAGGCTGGCCGGCTTGCGTGCAGACAGGTTATTTAGCACATAGTTCAGTGTCATGCCTGTGTCCACGATGTCCTCCACCATCAGCACGTGTCTGTTCTCGATATCGGTATCCAGGTCTTTCATTATCCTCACTGAGAGGTCTGCTTTGTCCGCCGGCGTGGATATGGCCATAAAATCCACTGTCACCGGTATGGATATATTGAGCATAAGGTCGGACAGAAAGCACACAACGCCCTTCAGGATGCCGATCAGGACAAGCTCCTGGCCCTGGTAATCCCTCGATATCTGCTTGGCCAGCAATTTGACGCGTCGCTGGATCTGGGTCTTGTTGAACAGGTAGCGCTGCACACCTGTCATTTTGCTCTCGCCCAGGGGGATGAAACCGTGCCTGGCAAACAATTTCAAATAGTCTCCCTTGTTGAGCAGCTTGATACTGATATCGGGGTATATCTCCTTGAGGTGGCGAACTTTGCGGTTTTTCTCCGTGATGAGGCTCTGCCTGGACGTGGTAAGCTCGATATACAGGTCTATCTCGGGCAGGTAGAAGTCAGGGGTGAACATCTCCGTGATCCGGTTATCCTGCGAGGAAAGCGGGAAGGAGCGCGGTTCGTACAGCCACTCCACCTGGTAGAAATCTAAAAGGCGGGCGAATTCCTCCTCGCTGGGGTGCCCGAAATTAACGGGCCTGATGGGCGATAGCGGGAGGTCGGAAAAGCTGGTCAGCCTCTTCTGCTGCGTGATGTTGGACTGGTGGCGGTTGTTGAGATCCTGGGCAAGCTCTATCTTTTCAAGAGTCAGAGCTAATATATTGGCTACCGTAGAGATAAAGTCCTTCTCGTTGGGCTTGAAGTGCCGCTTCTCCCGTGTGTAAACCCTTATCTCGCCGATCACCTCGCCATGCTGTAGGATGGGAGCCCCCAGCAGGGACTTGAGGTTCTCCCGGGCGGCATGCTCCGGGTACTGGGTGCGCTTATCCGAGTAAATATCCTCTACAGCAACTATCTTGCCGTCGAGTATGTCAGGGTAGCTTTTGCGGGCATTGATGGCCCCCTTGCGCAGGTACAGGTCGCTCAAACCCCAGGCGCCTATGATATCCAGGTATTCCCTGCGCGGGTTGAGCAGCATAACGGCGCAGCCGGAGGCACGCAACCCCCTGGCGGCGCCGGCAGCGATGGTGCTGACCAGCTTTTTAAGTGGCAGCGCATCGTTGGCAGCCTTGACTATTTGCTTATATGCAAGGGAATAGCGATTCTCAGTGGCATCCATTCATCACACACCTCACAAGTCCTGCCAGGTTATATCATCCGCATTTAGTATAGCCGCAGCCTGGACAAATATGGCAACCTTCCTGATAAACCAACTGGTTGCCACAATCCGGGCACTGGCCGGTGTAATTGGTCGGCTGGCTTGATCCGAAGTTCGCCGATACACTATCATCCTCTTTTTTAACATATTTCTCAAGTACGCTGCCGATGGCGTCGGCGCAGGACAGGATGGAACGGCCGTTCTCCCAGGATACAGAGGGACACCTGATGGCCCTGAGTTGCTTTATCACCGAGCCTACCTCTATGCCCGAACGTAGCACCAGTGAGATCAGCCTGCTGGTGGCCTCAAGCTGTGCAGAGGCACAGCCGCCGGCTTTGCCCAGGCTGGAGAATACCTCGCAGATGCCCTTGTCATCGAAGTTGACTGTTACGTATATATAGCCGCAACCGGTCGTAACACGCTCGGTTATACCCCTGGTGATCTTGGGCCTCTGACGCGGCGCCGGCCTGGCCTCGCTTTCAGTATCCATGGCTTTGGCCTTTGGGGTTTCCTTCTGGCCTGTATTGAGAACCTGGCTTTCTCGGCTCCTGTCCCTGTAGATGGTAATGCCCTTGAGGCTGGATTTATAGGCCATCATATACACTTTCTGCACATCATCTATCGTAGCCTCAAAAGGAAGGTTGACCGTTTTAGAGACAGCGCTGTCCGTGTATTTCTGGAAGGCTGACTGTATCTTCACGTGCCAATCAGGTGAGATCTCATGAGAGGTTACAAAGACCTCTTTTACCCAGGCGGGCACGTCATTCATGTCATGCAGGCTGCCACCCTCTGCCAGCTTTTTCATCAACTCGGGTGAGTAAAAGCCCTCCTCCCTGGCAACGGCTTCGAAATAGGGGTTGATCTCTATCAGAGTCTGGCCGTCCAGTATGTGACGGAAATAGCTGAGCGCGAAGAGGGGCTCGATGCCGCTGGAGCAGTTGGCGATGATACTCAGCGTGCCGGTGGGGGCGATGGTGGTCCGGGTGGCGTTCCTGACCCTGAGGCCGTCCGTGCTATCGTAGGTGCTCCCGCCGAAGGCAGGGAAGAGGCCGCGCAAAGTACCCAGCGAAACAGATTCGGCGGTGGCCTTATCGGAGATAAATCGCATGACCTTCTCTGCTGTCTCCAAAGCCTTTTCAGAATTATAGGGCACGCGAAGCTGGATGAGCATGTCGGCGAAGCCCATTACCCCGAGGCCGATCTTGCGGGTCTTGCGCGTCATCTCATCTATCTGGGGCAGTGGAAACTGGTTCACCTCGATAACATCGTCCAGGAAGCGCACGGCCAGTTTAATAGTCTCCCCGAGCTTGTTATAGTCGATCTCGCAATCACCGTTGGACCGGCGCAGCATGTGGGAGAGGTTGATCGAGCCCAGATTGCATGATTCGTAGGGGAGCAGGGGTTGCTCACCGCAGGGATTGGTGCTCTCTATCCTGCCCAGGTTGGGCGTGGAGTTGGCTGCATTGATACGGTCTATGAAGATGATGCCGGGATCGCCGGTCCTCCAGGCCATATCGACTATCTTGCAGAAGACCTGGCGGGCGTTGAGCCGCCCTTCCACTGCCCCGGTGTTGGGGTTGACCAGACTGTAATCTCCATCGGCTTCGACGGCCTGCATGAAGCTATCGGTGACCGCCACGGATATGTTGAAGTTGGTGAAAGCTTTAGGGTCCTCCTTGGAAGTGATGAATTCCAGGATATCGGGATGGTCCACATTGAGGATGCCCATATTTGCCCCCCGCCGCATGCCGCCCTGCTTGATAACATCGGTTGCCGTATCGAAGGCGCGCATGAATGATACGGGCCCGCTGGCAACGCCGCCGGTGGACCCCACGCGGTCCTGCTTGGGCCTGAGGCGGGAAAAGGAGAAGCCCGTGCCTCCCCCGCTCTTGTGAATAAGAGCCGTGTACTTGACGGCATCGAAAATGGATTCCATGGTGTCTTCGATCGGGAGAACGAAGCAGGCGGACAGCTGTCCCAACTCCCGTCCGGCATTCATGAGCGTGGGCGAATTGGGCAGGAAGTCCAGCGAGGTCATCAGCCGGTAAAACATGTCTTCCCAGTTCCCCACAGCGGCGTTGCTGTCGAACACCAGTTCGGCCGAAGCAATGTGCCTGCTGACCCTCCTGAAAAGATCCTCGGGTTTCTCTGCGGGGTTGCCCTGGCTGTCTTTCTGCAGGTACCTTTTCTCCAGAACGACCATGGCGTTCTCTGACAGCTTTAATTCAACAGGGGCAGGTTTGTCGGCCGGCGGCGATTTGCCCGCCCATGTAGGATTTGCTGCGGGCGGAGATTGCACGGCCTGTCTCTCAGCCGGCGGCCTGGCACTGGCCTTTTCAGCCAGCAGCTCGTTTACTATCGTCACTATGCGCTCCTTGGGTGGCAGAGGGAGTGTGACGGGCGCTACCAGATGCTCCATGCCCGGCAGGGCGGGTTCGATCCTTTTGGCTGTGGTCTGTTCATCCATAGACATTCTCTTCTCCAAACTCGATATTACTTGTTCAGTCAGCTCCTCGAGCTCACGCCTGTCGGTGATGCCCATGGTCTGGGTATAGGTAAAAACCGTCCTTGCGACGAAATTCCTTACGGAATCGGGAAGCTGGTTCCTGGCCTGCTTATTTACCATTTTGCTGTTTCAACCTCGACCGCCGCCTCTGCCCGGACAGCTCAGCTTTGTTGATAAGCGGGAGTTGGCCGTCAAGGGGCGCGCCAAGCTTGCTCTCGATAAGTGTATCGACTGCCTGCTTGAGAGTAGTGATATCGGAAAACTCGTAGTAAACGCTGGCAAAGCGTATGTAAGCGATATGGTCCAATTCCGAGAGCCGCACGACCACGATCTTGCCGATGAGCGCACTGGGTATCTCGGTCCTGCCCAGGCTGTAAAGCTCAGCTTCAATGGTCTCCACCAGTTTCTCGATAGTGCCAGTCGGCATGGGACGTTTCTCGCAGGCCTTGCGTATTCCGGAGAATAACTTCTCACGGTCGAACTCTTCCCGGCGGCCATCCTTTTTTATCACATACAGGCTCCTGTTCTGCAGCCTTTCGTAAGTGGTAAAGCGCGTCCGGCACACGGTGCACTCGCGCCGCCGCCTGATCTCATCTCCCAGGCTCCTCGAGTCTATTACCTTGGATTCCGGCTCACCGCAAGAAGGACACTTCATCTCACAACACTATAATATGTGGTTTAACTGGATACTAACACAACATATAGTAAGAGTCAATGGTCTAATAGACATAAATGGGACGGGGCGGAGAAATTTTCTCCGCCCCGTCCACAGGGATACTTTGGTTCAGTTTTTAAAGGTCAGCGCTGCATCCTGTTGATGCCTACCGGTTGAGGGGCTGCCGCCTGCGCATTGGGATAACGCGAGCCTCTCCTCAAGAATGAGGGTACGTCGAGACTGTCTTCGGTAGCTCCTCTCAGCAGCCTGCGCAATTCGACCTCTGTGGGTACGCCGGAACCATACTGCGCGGTGAAGCCTGTGGCAATGATGGTGATCTGAACCTCGTCCTCCATCTGCGGATTGAAGACGACGCCGAAGATGATGTTGGCATCGGGGTCGACTGACTGTGAGATCACGTCGGCTGCCTCGTTACACTCGAAGAGAGTCAGGTTGCTGCCGCCTGTGACATTGAAGAGCACGCCCTTGGCGCCGCTTATCGATACATCGAGCATCGGGCTGGCCAGCGCGTTCTTGGCGGCTTCTACTGCCCTGTTGGTACCTTTCCCGCGGCCGACTGACATCCAGGCCGGACCGGAGTTCTTCATAATAGCCCTGATGTCTGCGAAGTCGAGATTGATGAGGCCGGGGACAGTCACGACCTCGGCGATGGCCTGCACGCCCAGGCGCAGCACATCGTCTGCCAGCCTGAAGGCATTGTCCACGGTGGTCTTGTTGTCACAGAGCTCTACAATGCGGTCGTTGGGGATGATGACCAGCGTGTCTACCTTGTCGCAAAGCTGCAGTATGCCTTCCTCGGCGACCTTCATGCGGCGGCCGCCCTCGAAGGAGAAGGGCTTTGTGACAATGGCGATTGTGAGTGCGCCTGAGGACCTGGCGGTCTCGGCTACTACGGGTATGCTGCCTGTGCCGGTGCCGCCGCCCATGCCGGCGGTGATGAATACCATGTCAGCGCCGGCCACCACTTCCTGGATGGCCTGGCGGCTTTCCTCGGCAGATTTGCGTCCGACGTTGTGGTCACCGCCGGCGCCAAGCCCGCGGGTGAGTTTCTCGCCGAGCTGGATGCGGACCGGTACTTCAGCCAGTGCCAGGGCCTGGGCATCGGTGTTCATGCAAATGAATTCCACGCCCTTGATGCCTTCACGGACCATGCGGGTGATGGCGTTGGAGCCGCCGCCCCCGCAGCCGATAGCCTTGATTTTGGCCGGTGCGGTCGAGAACATTGATTTTGACATTCTTTATTAAACCTCCTGCTATTTACCTAATATTTATTTATGCGCCGAAGAATTTCTTGAGCATACCCATGACGTTGTTTACCGAGCTTGCCTGCTGGGGCTTGGCTTCCCAGGTGGGCTTGCCGCCGGTCTTGATGGCCCAGAGCAGCAAACCTACGCCGGTAGCGTTGGCCGGATCATGCAGAACGTCGGTAATACCATATACTCCCATCGGCTCGCCGATCCTGGTGGGGATGCGTATGGTGGCGCGGGCCAGCGCTTCCAGCCCGTTCATCTTGGACCCGCCGCCGGTCATAACCAGGCCTGCAGGGGCCAGCGCGGCGTAGCTGGTATCGGGCATTTCGAGCAGTATCAGCCTGAGCAGCTCTTCCATGCGGTCCCTCAGTATGTTGCTGAGGTCCTTGTAGGAGACGCTGTGTCCATCCTCCACTGTCAACGTGGAGCCCTCGTCCTTTGACCCTGTCTCGGGATAAACGTTGCCGTACTTCTTCTTCATCGCTTCGGCGATCTCGAAGGGCAATCCAAGTCCGATGGAGAGGTCGCTGGTGAACTGGTAGCCGGCCACCGGTATAATGGACGTGTGATAGATGCTGCCGTCCTTGAATACGGCGATGTCTGTGGTGCCGCCACCGATATCAGCCATGATCACGCCGATCTCCTTCTCTTCGGGGGTGAGAACGGACTCGCCGCTGGCCAGCGGCTCGAGCACCAGGTCGTCGATCTCGACTCCCACGCTGCGCACACACTTAACGAGGTTTTGTACGGAGGCGGTTGAGGCTGTGATTATATGTGTCTCAACATCCAGCCGGAATCCGTGCATGCCCACCGGGTTCTTGATCTTCTCCTGGGTATCCAGGCTGTAGCCGCGGGGTATCTGGTGCAGGATCTTCCTGTCATCGGGTATATTCATGTTCTTGGCCGCAGACAGCACGCGTGACAGGTCGTCCGACCTTACCAACCTGTCGGTGCGCGGTATGGCAACCACACCGTGGCTGTTGACCGAGCTGATGTGCCGGCCTGTGACACCGATGTAAGCCGACTCGATCTTTACGCCGCTGGCCTGCTCAGCGCGCTTTACCGATTCGGCTACCGAGTCCCTGGCTTCCTCGACATTGACCACCATGCCTTTGTGAAGGCCATGGGACGGTACCTGTCCGACACCGAGCACCTGAAGCGCACCCCCGGAATCAAGGGTGGCAACTATGGTGCATATCTTGGTTGTGCCCACGTCGATGCCGGTAATTAGTTTTTTGGTCATTAATACTAGCCTCCTTCGATTTAATGCTTACTAATAATCTAATATTTACTACAAGAAGTAGAGGATGGCGATTGCTATTATCAGGCTGATGAAAACGACGCCATCGAAGACCATACCCCCGAATATGGTCAGGAGTTTCCGGTCATTGCTCAGGATGGAGTTAAGTCTTTTTGCTCCGATCATTTTCTTTGCCTCCTTTATTTTCTATAGCTTAACCGCCACACGGAGCCTGGCGCTCCGACTGCGCGGATTTCTTTCGATCTCTTGCTCTCCGGGATACACCGGGTGCCTGCTGACCAGGTCCAGTGACGGTTTATGCTGGCAGCGGCATTGCGGTATTGTGGGTGGGCAGATGCAGCCCCTGGTCTCGCGCAGCATAAAGTTCTTTACAATGCGGTCCTCGAGGGAGTGATAGCTGATGACTGCCAACCTCCCGCCGCTTGCCAGGCAGTTCAGACTCTGTTCCAGCGCAGTCGTCAGGTGGTCGAGCTCGCGGTTGACAGCTATGCGCAGGGCCTGGAAGGTCCTGGTGGCGGGATGTATCTTGCTGTAGCGGTCACCTACTGTGCCGGCGACTATGGCGGCAAGGTCTGCAGTATCCGAAATGGGGCGGTGGTCGACTATATTCCTGGCTATTTGATTAGCCATAGGTTCCTCGCCGTAGATGAGTATGAGCTGGGCAAGCTTGTTTTCAGACAGTCGATTCACGATATCTGCGGCGGTAAGCTGCTCATCCGGGTTGAACCTCATATCCAGAGGGCCGTTTAACTGGAAGCTGAAACCTCGCTCCGCGCTGGCCAACTGCAGCGATGAAAGCCCGAGGTCGAAGAGGATACCGCTGGCGTCGGAAAAGCCGGTCTCGAGACAGATGTTCTCAAGTTTGTAGAAATTGTCGTTGATAATTACTGAGCTTTCGAAGAAGTCGTACAGGTTGTGCTGGGCCAGACTTATGGCCTCTGGGTCGGCGTCTATGCCCAGGAGATGGCCGCCGGGCTGGCATTTCGACAGGATGGCAAGTGCATGTCCTCCACCCCCAAGGGTGCAATCGATGTAACGCTTCCCCGGCCTGACATCGAGCGCCTCCACCACCTCATCCACGAGGACCGATGTATGCACCCTGTTTGCTAAAGCAACGCTCATTTCCTTTCCTCCAGTATCTCCATCAACTGGCGCGCATCGTCAGCTGACGGGCGTTCTTTTTGCCACTGGACGGGGTTCCATATCTCAAAGCAATTATTAGTACCCAGTACAACCGCGGCTTCCGATATCGAGCACCTCTCGCGCAGTGTAGAAGGCAGGGCGATCCTTCCCTGGTTGTCTATGTTGACCTCGTTGGCATTGCTGAAGATAAACCGGTTGATCCTCCTCTCCTTGTCGGAGACTAGGAAGCTGGCCGGGGCCTGGTTGGAGGTCATTTTGTTCCAGTCAGCTCTGGTATAGGCGGTAATGCAGTTATCTGCTACCATGGTCAACACCAGACCGTCCTCTATTTCCCTGCGGAACCTTGGAGGTAGGGGCAGCCGTCCCTTGTTATCAACTTTGTATTCGTATTCGCCGACAAACATTACAATTTAACCTTCAAACCCGGTTATACTAAGAGAGCCTCCCGCTCAACTTCTCCTTCGAGATTTCTTATGGCACTCCAGTCCAGCCTTGCTAGTTCCTGCACATAGTCGCTCAATGCATGTTCGGGGTTTAACGAGTAGTGTGCGATGCCGCTGGCGCAATATCTTTCCTCCACCATGCCCTTGTTGATCATCTCACGCAGCATCTCGCGAAGATGGTGGTGCGTGATGTCGAGCACATGCGCAATACAGTCAAGGTTGAACTTGGCCTGGGGATGCCTGCCCCAGAAGAGCAGCAGGCGTAAGCGGTGCCCTGTGAAATCATTTTCCCTCAAAAAAGAGATGAGATCGTGGTCCGTCATGTTCTCGCACTGACTATTTATAACCATATCATTTCCCCTTTTTTACCACTTTTTACCACTATGTCCCATTATTTACACTTTTTCACCCACTTGTCAATAGCTTTTTAGGGAAAAGTCATCAATGCGGGGCGAAAATTTGGACGCCGCTCAATGCATTAAACAGTGAAAATTCACAAATTGTTGTGACGGGAAGCGTTAAGGCACAACATGTAGTTTATTAGATCATGTGTTCTAGTATTCGCATAAGGATGGTCTTCGTGGTTGCAAATTTGGTTGTACGAGTGTGTTATGGTAAAATTACGTGCTTTTTCAGGCAATCGGATTTAACACACAATGTTGAGGATCGATATTTTAACCATTTTTCCCGAAGCTTTCTCAGGCTATCTGGAGCACAGCATCGTTGGCCGGGCCCTGGAAAAGCGGATTGTTGATATACGGCTGCATGATATAAGGTCTTTCACCCATGACAGGCACCATACGGTGGATGATTATTGCTATGGCGGCGGCGCCGGGATGGTTATCAAGCCGGAGCCGCTGTTTGAAGGGGTGGAATGGCTGCGTGGGGAGATAGGTGCAGGCGACTACCCGGTAGTGTTGCTTACCCCCCAGGGCAGACTATTCACGCAGGAGATGGCGGGCAGATATGCCGCACTTAATAATCTAATAATGATATGCGGGCACTATGAAGGTGTGGACGAGAGGGTTTCCGAGCACCTGGTCAATGATGAGATAAGTATCGGGGACTACCTCATGAGCGGCGGTGAGCCGGCAGCCATGGTCATTATCGACTGCCTGGTCAGGTTGCTGCCGGGAGCCATCGGTTCGCAGATGTCCCTGGCCGAGGAATCGCATGTCGGCGGTTTGCTGGAATACCCTCACTACACCAGGCCTCCGCAGTTCCGGGGATGGAAGGTGCCTGATGTGCTGCTGTCGGGAAATCACAAGGAGATCGCTGACTGGAGGCGAAGGCAGAGCATTCTGCGGACGGCGCACAGACGTCCCGACCTGCTGTGCAAGGCGGAATTAACAGATATCGAGCTAAATCTGGTAAAATCTACGGATTTGAATAATAATTGATAATACTAAATTAAGGAAAGGGATCGATCATGGATATAAATACCATCGGAAAGAATAAGGTCAAACCGGGCCTGCCCAAGCTGTCGCCCGGCGATAACGTACGCGTCAGCTTCAAGATAAAGGAGGCCAGCCGGGAGCGGCTGCAGACTTTCCCGGGACTTATTATTAAAGTCACCAGGCATAATTCGGGAGGCAATTTCACAGTACGCAGAGTGACCTCGGGCATAGGTGTCGAACATACCTTTCCCCTGGCCTCTCCTCTGCTGGAGAAGATAGAGGTGGTGCGCCACGGAAAGGTCAGGCGCAGCAAACTGTACTATATCAGACGGCTCAGCACCAAGGAAGCAAGGCTCAAGGAAAGGCGTGAGAGGATCTCCGAGGCGGCCTCGCCGGTCCCTGTTGAAGATATGCTGACCGCCCCTGAGCCCGAGGCTCCCGCAAGCGAAACCAGCTAAGCAGGATGAAATTTGCTGAGGTAGCAGTCGGCGCAGCCGGCGGCCACCGACATACTTTCACCTACTCTGTACCTGCTTCACTCGAGGTAGAACCCGGCTGCGCGGTGTCCGTGCCCTTCGGGCCGAGGGTCGTGCGCGGCATCGTTATCGGGCTGTCGGACATCGCAGCGGTACCCGAGACACGGGATATCATCAGCGTCATTTCGCCCATTCCGTTGGTCACGCCCGGGCGCATCAGGCTGGCATCATGGATAGCCGACCATTACATTGCCCCCGTTTTCAGTGCGCTTACTCTGATGCTGCCTCCGGGATTCGAAAGCAAGCGGCAGGTCAAGCCCAAATATCATAAATACCTCGTTTTAAATGTAGAACAAGAACATTTGCCCTCCGTTCTGGAACAACTGCGAAAAGCCCGTGCTGCCAGACAAATTGGCGTGCTGGAAGCGCTGCAGGCTGACGGAGGCAGGCTGGAGACTGGCATGGTTTTGAAAAAGGCCGGGTGCGGCCGTGCGGTCATAGCTTCACTCAAATCCAGGGGGTTGATCAGGGAGGTTAGTGAGGGTGTATTCCGCGATCCCATCGCCAGGACAGATCACCCGCTTGAATTTCCTCTCCAGTTTACCGGCAGCCAGCAGGAGGCATGGCGCCCTATCAGGGACGCCATTCAGCGAGCTGACAACGAGGTTGCGCCCGCCATATTTTTGTTGCACGGTGTGACGGGAAGCGGTAAGACCGAGATTTACCTGCAGGCGTTGGCCGAGACAGTTAAAAAGAACAGGAAAGGCATCTGCCTGGTGCCGGAGATAGCGCTGACCCCACAGGTGATAGACCGTTTCTTTGCCAGGTTTCCGGGCAGGGTTGCTGTGCTGCACAGCGGGCTCACCGCAGGAGAGCTGTACGATGAATGGCATCGCATAGCACGGGGCGATTTCGATATCGTCGTAGGGCCGCGCAGCGCGGTGTTCGCTCCGCAGCCGGACCTGGGCTTGATCATATTGGATGAGGAGCACGAATGGGCTTATAAACAATCTGAGAAATCGCCGCGCTACCATGCGCGCGAGGTGGCCATACAACTTGCTGGTCTGACCGACTCGGTGCTTATCATGGGCAGCGCCACGCCTGACGTTGAGACCTATTACCGCGCAACAAGATCGGAATTCCAGCTTGTCGAATTGTCCGAGAGAGTCACACCCCTGGGACAGTCGCCACTGCCGGAGGTCGCCGTCGTAGATATGAGGCAGGAGCTTAAGAGCGGCAACCGCGGCATATTCAGCCGCCTTTTGCGCTCAGCCATGTCAGAATCGCTGGGGCGCCGTGAACAGGTCATCCTCTTTATCAACCGCAGGGGCCGGGCCACTTTTATTGAATGCAGGGATTGTGGTTATGTGCTGAGTTGCAGGCGCTGTTCGGGCGCGCTGACCTATCATGCCACGGAGAAGCGCCTTATCTGCCATCACTGCCGGCGATCGTATCCTGTCCCCCGCAGATGCCCGCAATGCTCGGGCAGCGAGATTAAATTTTTCGGCATAGGCACCGAGTACGTCGAGGCCGAGTGCAGGAAGTTGTTCCCCTCCGCTGGCGTTATCCGCTTTGACAGCGATGCTATCACCGGTGCGCGGGCTTTGGAAAAAGCGGTGGACTCCTTTCGCAGGCGCCGTGCAGATATACTGGTGGGGACACAGATGCTGGCCAAGGGATTGGACTTCCCCGGCGTTTCGCTGGTAGGTATTGTAAGCGCCGATACCAGTTTGAATTTGCCCGACTTCAGGTCGGGGGAGAGGACTTTTCAGTTGCTCTGCCAGGTAGAGGGCCGGGCCGGGCGTGGGGTTTACAGCGGAAGGGCTGTGGTGCAGACCTATAACCCTGACTACTATGCTATAAAATTCGCTGCACAGCATGACTATGGTGGTTTCTATGCCAGCGAGATACGCTACAGGCGTGAGTTCGGTTATCCGCCATTCAACCCCATGGCAAGGATGGTTTTCAGCCACTCCAGCGAAAGCAAGTGTCTTGAGGAGGCTGAGCGCAGGGCCGGCCTCATAAGGCGGGAGATAGCTGAAAGGGGACTTAGCGGGATAAAAATAATCGGGCCGGCGCCCGCTTTCATTGCAAAGCTGCGCGGCAGGTACCAGGTGCAGATCATACTGCTGGGTCACGAAATGCACAGCCTGCTGCAGGATATCCATTTACCCGCGGGATGGATTTTGGACGTTGACCCACTGGGTATGCTTTAATTATTAATCATGGCAGCGCTGAAGATACGCATTAACCCCGACCCCGTATTAAGGAAAAAGGCCAGGAAGGTCACCAGCATCGATGACTCGGTGCAAAAGTTGATCGATAACATGATCGTGACGCTGCATGAGTCATCGGGCGTTGGCCTGGCTGCCAACCAGGTCGGTACGCTGCTGCGCATCGTGGTTATACATATACCTGATGAAGAGGTGCTGGTGCTGATCAATCCTGAGATAGTGGAGACCAAAGGGGAGCGGACGGTCGTCGAGGGATGCCTGAGCATACCGGGTTATCAGGCTGAGATATCCAGGGCTGAGATCGTCAAAGTAAAGGGAAAGGGAAGGCACGGCAGAATTATCCGCAGGAAAGCCACTGACCTTCTGGCGCAGGCCATCCAGCACGAGGTGGACCACCTTAACGGCGTGCTGTACATCGATTATTTAAGTGACATCGGCCAGCTAACGAAAACCTCTTCAGTCCTCTAAAGTTACCGCGCGGTTCAGATCAGCCGGTCCAATCCATTTCCACCACGAATTTTCCGGTCCAGTTCTCCATCGACACGGGGTAGAACCCCGGCGTATCCTTGACGATCTGGAATTCCACATCCTGCGTCTTATTGGGCGCCAACGTTATCTCATGCTGCGCTTCAGCTATGCCTTTGACTCTGAGGATGAGCGGGTGGCTGCCGGTTATCTCGCCCATGTTGGTGACCGACGCCGTGATGATGACGGGCTGGCCCTGGCGCACGCGCTCCGGTGAGATGGAAAAATTGCTTACCGTGAATGACGGCGGCGCCAGCGGGATGACGGTGAAGAATCCTCCCAGGCCGTCGATATCGGCGTAGTAGTCGCCCGCAGCGTCCTTGATTACCACGAAGCTGGCGGTCTGGTTGGCCCCCGGCGTCAATGTCATGTCGGTGATATTCTCTACCACTCCGCTGATCCGCAGGACAACGCTGTATTTACCCAGCTGTGCCCCGTTATTGGACACTATTATGCTTACATTCACAGGCTCGCCGACTTTTACGTTGTTCGGTGTGATCGTCAGGTTGCTTACCGAGAACTTGGGCATGCCCATTTGCTGGTAGGGCATCGCCTGCTGCGCCGCGGGCTGCATGGTCGGGTACATACCCTGCGGTTGCATGGGCGGCTGTCCGGCTGCGTGCGGGGCCTGCTGCATGCCCGGCTGAGGTGGGGGCATCATGTGCAGCATGGGTGGTGCGGGTGGCTGCATACCGAAAGGCATGCCCGGTTGCCCGGCCGGGGCGCCCGATATAGGCGGAGGCATTCCACGGCCCTGTTGTGGCAGCATGCCCGGCGGCATGCCCTGTGCAGGCGGTTGTCCCGGGTATTGCTGGCCGCCGGCCTGTGGCATATGAGGCTGGGGTGGATATTGAGGGCCCTGCATGGAGGGTGGGTGCATGCCCTGTGGTGATGCCGGGAACATGCCCGGCTGTGGCTGCTGCGGTTGCTGTGGTTGCTGTGGAAACTGAGGAGGCATCCCCGGCTGGGGCTGTAACGGAGGCTGCATTCCCATCGCTGGCTGAGGCTGCCCCGGTTGCTGCATGCCCGGTTGCTGCATGCCCGGCATGGGCATATCGTAGGGTGAACCATGTTGCCCGAGACCCTGCATACCCATCATACCTTCAGGCATGCCCGGTTGCTGCATGCCCGGCCTGGACATTTGGCCGGGGAATGGATAGGCTTCTGGAGCTCCCGGCTGTCCGGGTTTACCTTTACCCCTGGCTGGTTTCTTGCCCGGTTCGGGCTGGGTGCCGGCCTTGCCTTTCCTGGATGGCTTGGTCACCACCAGCACGATCAGCATCACTATTACGCCCAGGACAATGCCGAAAAACCCCCAGAGGTATGGAGGGAACATGTCAAAGAAGGAGCCGCCCTTGACCGTGAAGAAACCCTGCAGGTTTCCTACACTTACGTCATTGCTGCCGGTTGTCTGCGCGGTGACGGTAAACACGACATCCTCGCTGCCGGCAGGTACCAGAGACAGTTGTTTAGCAGTGCCGGCCGGGTTGCCGTTTACCTTTACCACCAGCGGATAGGTCAAATCGAAGGGGCTGTTGTTGGTTGCCTTGACCTTTATAGTGACCACCTTGCCCTGCTCCACCTCTGTGGGTGAGATGAAGGGGACGCCCTTCGACAATGTCAGCCCTTCGGGCAGGTCGGTGGCATTGTCAGCAGCAGTGTATGACGCCGACAGCAGAGAAGGCCCGGTATATACCGGGCTGACGAGGCTAACTCCCTGACCGGTAAACAAATTGCTGTCCGCATTTGCGCTACATGGCAGGAAAACAGCTGTTAATATCAGCAGCGCAATCGGTAACGATATTAGCATCCTTCTCATTAATATATAGCCTCCAATTAATTTACCGCATGCAATCTGATAATACTCTACTCTAAAATCAAGTGTAAATCAATAGTGATTAGCTGCCGTCGCCATTTTCAATTATATGCAATCGCTCTTCGTCGAGCCCGAAGTAATGGGCTATCTCGTGCTTGACGGTTTTGACGATTTCACGCTTTATTTCTCCGGCCGAACGGCACTGTGCTTCCAGTGGTTTTTGAAAGATGGTTATCCTGTCAGGTAGCACCAGGTTATAGCTCTGGTCACGATGGGTAATCGGGGTTCCCTCGTACAGCCCCAGGAGCTCGTACCTATCTCTGAGCCCCACGCTTTTCAGTTGCTCACTGCTTGGCCAGTCCTCCACGAAAACTTCCACGTTGTCCAGCAATTCCCTGAATTCTGCCGGCAGGCCGGATACAACCTCGGTCACCAGTTCTTCGAATCTCTCACTCTGCATATTTCACTATACCCTTGATTCATAATATCAATTTTTCGCAGTAACGGCACAAAATACGCTGACGTCATTGCGAAAAGCGAATTTTCACACGTCATCGCGAGGCCGGAGGCCGTGGCGATCTGAAAGATTGCTTCGATGAGGCTAGCAATGACGGAGTACAACGACACCGGGTTTTTCCGTTTCTTTAGAATTATATCTATATTGACGATCGAAGGCATAGGGGCTAAAATTCTGTCTATTATGAGATCTGCAAGCCGCTATAATCCACAAGAAATCGAGAGGAAATGGCAGGATAAATGGGCTAATGATCGCCTATATGAGGTCAGGGAGGACGATCCGAGGCCCAAGTTCTACGCGCTGACCATGTTCCCTTACACCTCTGGCGATCTGCATATCGGCCACTGGTACGCCATGGCCCCTTCCGATGT
>Ga0268280_1000594_pt1 | contig 28843 bp, 19 predicted proteins | sample saktaG_9_FD_190139 | JGI IMG/M metagenome (GOLD analysis project Ga0268280, IMG submission 190139) | Saline water microbial communities from Sakinaw Lake, British Columbia, Canada - sak_2011_5_24_40m | ecosystem: Environmental > Aquatic > Non-marine Saline and Alkaline > Saline ...
GTTTGAACACGCTGGTGGCGCGCGTGACCCGCCGCCCGCTGCTGGACGGCAATCTGCTCGAGCCGCTGGTCAATGGCGACGCAGCCTATCCGGCGATGCTGGCGGCGATCGGGCGCGCCCAACGCACGCTGGCGCTGGCCACCTATATCTTTGACAACGACGCGGCCGGGCGCATGTTTGTCGAGGCGCTAGCCCACGCCGTCACGCGCGGCGTGACGGTGCGGGTGCTGGTGGACGCCGTCGGCGCGCGCTATTCACGGCCGAGCATCATGCGCAGCTTGCGCGCGGCCGGCATTCCCGCACAGGTCTTCATGCCGTCCAGTGCGCCGGTATCCACCCAATATATGAATCTGCGCAATCATCGCAAAATGTTGATTGTCGACGGCACGGATGGCTATACCGGCGGGATGAACATTCGCTTTGGCAATCTGGTGCAGCAAGCCACCAAGGACGTGGTGCAAGACCTGCATTTTCGCGTGCGCGGGCCGGTTGTGGCGCAGTTGCAGGAAGCGTTCGCGGAAGACTGGCTGTTTGCGGCGGGTGAAGCGCTGCAGGGCGACGCCTGGTATCCCGCGCTGGCGCCGGCCGGCGCGATGATGGCACGCGGCATCGCGGACGGGCCGGATGAGGATTTCGACAAGCTGGTGCGCGTGCTGCATGGCGCCCTGGCCTGCGCCCAACGCTCGGTGCAGATCGTCACGCCCTACTTTCTGCCGACCATGGACTTGATCAGCGCGCTCAGCACCTGCGCCTTGCGCGGCGTCAATGTCGAAATTATCCTGCCGTCGCAGAGCAACCTGCGCACCGTCGGCTGGGCGATGACGGCCCAATTGTGGCAAGTACTCGAGTGGGGCTGTCATGTCTGGCTGACGCCGCCGCCGTTTGACCACTCGAAACTGGTGCTGGTTGACGATGAATGGTGTTTTATTGGCTCGGCCAATTGGGATCCGCGCAGCTTGCGCCTCAATTTTGAGTATAATATAGAATGTTACAGCCAGACCTTGTCGGTGCAGCTGCGGGAGATCGCGGCGGCCAAACGCGCGACGGCACGACCACTGACGCTGGAGGATGCGGACGGCCGCCCGTTTCCCGTGCGCTTGCGCGACAATCTGGCCCGCTTGTTTACGCCGTATCTGTGAGCCGGGCACGGGGCCAGGCAACGGCGTGACAGAGCTGTTTGCTCACTACACTCGAGGAGTCTCCATGCCACATGGCAAAGTGAAATGGTACAGTAATACCAAAGGGTTCGGTTTCATCGAACAAGAAGACGGCACGGACATTTTCGTGCATCACACAGAAGTGGCCGTACCGCTGGACACGGGCTATGCGGTCGAGTACGAGCTGGGCGAAGGGCCGAAAGGGCCGTGCGCCAAAGGCGTCAAACGCATCGGCCAAGAGTAGCATGCACGAACCGCACCTGATCAATGCGACGCCCCGCAATGGCGACTATCTTGAACTCCTGAGCGGACCACCGCAGAGCGTGGCCATGCGCAGTGGCTATGTCACGCTGCGTGCCGGCGAGACCGTCGGCTGGCACACCACCGGCGCACGCGAGGAATTTATCATCGTGCTGGCCGGCGCCGGCGAAGCCTGCTTTCGGGAAAAGCCGTCGATCAGCGTGCGCGCCGGTGTGGCGGTCTATGTGCCGCCGCAGTGTGAGCATGACATTGTCAGCAGCGGCCCGGAACCGCTGCGCTATATCTATGTGGTGGCGCCCGCCGTGACCTTGCCGCCTGAAAACAGCCACGCGCACTGACGGCATGGCCACCTGCGCCGGCGAAGCACTTCCCGTGGCGCACCAGGCCAAGAGCCGGGCGCATCGCACGGACGGCGTTTGTTGTGTGCAAGTCCGTGATTTGAGCGTGCGTTTTGGCGCCTATTGGGCGGTGCAGCATGTCGATCTGCATCTGCACTGCGGCGAGATGGTCACCCTCATCGGCCCGAATGGCGCGGGCAAGACCACCCTCTTGCGCGCGCTGGTGGGCGAAATCCCCTATCATGGCACGTTTCGTTTCGAGGCCGTGCATGATGCCGCTACCGCCACGAAGCCGCGCGTCGGCTATGTTCCGCAGCAGGTTGCCGTGGACAAGACGGCGCCGGTGACGGTCTTGGATTTGTTTTGCGCGGCGGTGTCGGCCTGGCCCGTCTGCCTGGCGCGGCGCGCCGGCGTGCGCGCCCAGGCCGCAGCGGCCTTGGCACAAGTGGACGCCCATGCACTGATCAGCGCCCGCATCGGCGCGTTGTCCGGCGGACAATTGCAGCGGGTTTTGCTGGCGCTGGCATTGACCCCCGTGCCGGATATCGTGCTGCTGGACGAGCCGCTGACCGCGATGGACCATGGCGGCGTCCAAGCCTTTTATCGCACCGTCTCGCGGTTGCGCGAGCAGTTTGATTTGTCGGTGATCATGGTTTCACATGATTTGGCCGCCGCCGCCATCGTGTCGGATCGCTTTATCTGCCTGCAGCAACGCATCGTCGGTCAAGGTAGCCCGCGTGAGGTGATGGCGGAGCCGGCCGTGCGCGCAGCCCTGGGGTTGCCACCCGCGCACGCGGCCGCATGATGGAGCTCTGGCACACCCTCGTGCAACACCTGCCTGGCGACTGGGCCCAGTATGCGTTCATGCGCCACGCCTTGCTGGCCGTCGTGCTGATGACGCCGGTCTGCGCGCTGCTGGGCTGCGTCGTCATCAACAAACAGATGGCGTATTTCTCTGACGCGGTCGGGCACTCCGCCTTGACGGGGATTGCGTGCGGCGTGCTGCTTGGGTTGGGCGAGCCACGCCCGGCAATGCTGCTCTTTGCCGTCTTGTTTGCGCTCAGCATCAGCGTCTGCCGGCGCTATGCCGCGGCGTCATTGGATACGATCATCGGCCTGGCGATGGCGTGCAGCGTGGCGCTGGGCGTCGTCATTCTGTCGCGCCAAGGCGGGTTTCAGCGCTATACCAACTTTCTTGTCGGCGATATATTGACCGTCACCCAAGCCGAACTCCAATTGCTGGCCCTCGTGAGCGTGGTCGTGTGCGCGATCATCCTGGCACTGTTTAACCGCATTTTTCTGACGTCGGTCAGCACTGCGCTGGCGATCAGCCGCGGCGTGCCGGTCTGGCTGGTCGAGACGATTCTGGCGGTGGTGGTGGCCTTGTTTGTCATGATCTGCATTCCGTGGATCGGCCTGCTGGTGATCAACTCCCTGTTGCTGTTGCCGGCGGCGGCCGCGCGGAATCTGGCGCGCACCACGCGCGGCTATGTCCTGTGGGCGGTCGGCTTGGGCAGCGCCAGCGGCATAACGGGCCTGCTCCTTTCGTATTATCTTGCTACCGCGACCGGGGCGACGATCGTGCTGATTGCGGCGGGTGTGTTTGCCGTCTCGTTGCTAGTCCGCCGGCTGCGCGCCAGTGCATAGGTCTGTCTGACATGTCGTTCATTTGGATCGTGCGTTTCTGCCCGTAGCCGCCGCACGGCGTGCGGCGTATCCACTCGCGGAACGCCGTTCCGTATCTACAGCAGACGTCCGCAATTGTAGCCGCCCGCGCCGAGGGCGGTTGCTCCTGCCGCGGTCAACGCCCGCGGCTACATCTGCGCAAAGACCCCCGCAATCACGCCGCCGGCGCATGCGCGTCAACGCACGACAGGCAATGAATGCCATTGTCCGCATCGCGCACATGGCAACACGGACACCAGGTCTATGAGCATCAGACCTGTTGCTGATTGAGCAGATCAAGATACGCCCCTTCGACGAGCTGTGTCGATGAAATCCCCAATTTGGTGAGGAGCTCATGGGCGACGGCCACACCGGCTTCAGCCGGTTCATTGTCTTCCAGCACCACTTCCAGTTCAAGGAAGTGGCCCAGTTGCTCGACCTGATCCAGATGAATGCGCGTGTGGCCGGCCAGAAACACCGTGCGGTGCTTGCGCACCCGCCCCGTTTCTCCATACGCACGTGACAACACTTCACGCAGCGTGTCAGGCACTGGCGTGTGCGCAATGACATAGAACGACTCTTTTGGCCCGGCCTGGTCTGGCCGGCGGTAGAAGACGAGTTGGCCTTCGGTAGCAGACAACGTCCGGAGTTTGAGCCGGCCATTGTCGCAGGCAAAGAAGGTATCGTCTTGCTCAAGCTCAAACGGGCCCTGATCGGCCAGCGCAGCTACGCGGGGCGCCAGCGTTGCGACGCTTTCAATCCTGGCTTTTATTTCGATGTTGCGGGCCATGCGCTTCATGTGCCTGAGGGTGCCGTCATAGCATGCAAGAAAACGGCTGGAGGCTTCGTCGCAGCGGTGTCGGTCTCGCGTCGTCTGCGCGCCGCCTGCCCGGCGAGGTATGCCAGCACCGCGCCCACCGCAAACAGGGCACAATTCAACAAAAACGGCAGGCTCTTGTTGATGCTCGAGAGCGTTCCAGCAATCCAACCAAAGGGTGACGTAAGCAGGATGATGCCGACGAAGAGAATGGACTGAATCCGCGCCCGTTCCTGGGGTGCGACCGTCAACGCGACCATGTGATCCACTAACGGACTGACCGTCGCATAGCTGCAGGTCTCCAGCAACGTGCTCACGAGCAACACGACATAGCCCCGGTCGGGCGCAGTAACCAGCAGCACCTGGCTGACAATGAAGCCAAGAAACCCGAATACCATCGGCACCTTGAAATGCAGCTTGCTGATGCGCGGCATCGCCACAAAAAAGAACACCAACATAATGGCGGATCTGACAAACAGAAAGGCCGCCAGGTTCTGGGCCGGGATGTGCAGTTTTTCCGTCATGATGATCGCCCAGAAACTGCCGCTGATCATGGTGGTAATGCTGATCACCAGCATGATCCCGGCCGTGTAGAATGTCTGCGGCGTGTGCAGGAGCGCGCGCAGGACACCGTGATACTCGCCCAGCATTGTCAGCATGCTCTGATGGCGTGTCTCGTGCAGGCGGACCTTGCCCTGCGCGGTCTCCGCGGTCATGTGGTACGTGACCACCGCCTTGAGCGTGAACATCAGTGCCGCAAACACATACAGCCCGCGCATCGTTGGCACGATCGTCAGCACGCCGATCAGCAATCCCGTCAGCGGTGTTAGCAAGCCCGCTATTTGGTTGGCAATATAGATCCAGGTGTAGATTGCGACCACTTGGTTTTGATCCGTATCTTCGACCAGCAAGCAGGTCCACGAGTTGTACGGGACGCGCCAGGCGCTGTTAATCACGCCCGCCGCCAGGAAAAACCAGAAGTTCTGCGCCACCGCGGAGATCAGTGCCGGCACGCTCCACGCCAGAATGTCAAACAGCAGCGTGGTGCGCCGGCGGCCAAGCTTGTCGGTGATCACACCGCTCAACAGCGCCAAAACAACCTGACAGCCCCAACTGATGCTGACAATCAGGCCGATTTGTTTGTCGGCGACACCGAGGGCCACCATGTAAATGGAAATATACGGGGCATACAGGTTGTACGGAATGCCCCATAACGGCTCGGGATACACGCAGCCGCGCGGGTTGCCCGTCAAGCTTCGCAGAGTGGTAATTAGTGCGTTGTTTTTCATAGTAGTGCGGTAGTAGCATAGCAGGAATGGTTGGCAGTGTCAATTGTGAAAGTGGGCTTGCCCACCGTTGCCGACGGCAGCAGAATGGAACGCGAGCGTAGTGGGAGCGAGCGCACGAAAGCCAACGTCTCGGGCCAGTGTCTATAGGCAAAGCAGCGGCCCGCGTGGCCTTGCATCACCCCCCATTTCATGCTATACTACACGTATGAATTATAAGAACACTTTGCCCGCGTATGCATGCGCACACCGCTTGCTCTACACTGTCCTCTTGACCTTCTGGTTGTGTGCAGCCAGTGGCAGCGTTGCCTCGGCCGCACTGATTCATCTCGAACACGCCACGCTTGACCCGCAGTTGCTACCGCGCGTGCCAGACCAGCCGGCGCACCAAGCAGTGCCGACACGCCGCGGCACTGCCGCGTACCTGGTGCAAGCGCGCGGGCCAATTGTTGCGTCCTGGAAAGAGCAGGTGCAGCAAGCTGGCGGGGTCTTGCGCGGCTATATGCCGGACAACGCGTTTCTGGTGGAGCTGACGCCGGCAGCGCTGGCCGCGGTGGCGGCGTTGCCGGATGTGGCCTGGATTGGCGCGTATGCGCCGGCGTACAAGCTCTCACTGGGCTTGCAGAATCCGCGCCGGCTGCGCCAGCGGGCAGCGGGCGCCAGCAACCAGTGCGAGATCGTGGTGCAGACCTTGGCGCGCGAGGATGTTGCCGATGTCTGTGCCGCAATTGCGGTGAGCGGCGGCACCGTCGTTGCCACCGCCAACGAGTATGACGGGCTGGTGCGCGCCGTGGTCAATCAGACCGCCCTTGTGCCGCTGGCGGCGCGGGCCGAGGTGACCTGGATCGAGCCGTATGTGCCGCCGAAGCTGCTGAACAACATCGCGGTCCAAACGCCGCGCATGAATGTGCAGACCGTCTGGACCAATTACGGGTTGACGGGCAAAGGGCAAGTCATTGCCGTCTGCGACACCGGTTTGGACACCGGCGTCAACACCAGCGCGTTGCATCCCGACTTCACCAATCGGGTGAAGATCGCCTTTGCGCGCGCACGGGCGAGTTGGAGCGACCCGAACGGCCATGGCACGCACACGTGCGGCTCGGTGCTGGGCAACGGCTCTGCCTCCGGCGGGCAGTTCCGCGGCTGCGCTTACGAGGCGCAACTGGTCATGCAATCCGTCATGGATGCGTCCGGATCGCTCAGTGGCCTGCCCTCCGATTTGAATGTGCTGTTTTATCAAACCTACACCAATGGCGCGCGCATTCATTCGGATAGCTGGGGCTCGGCGACCGACGGCGCCTACGACACTTCCGCGCGCCAAGCCGACCAGTTCATGTGGAATTACAAGGATATGTTGCTGGTCTTCGCCGCCGGGAACGAAGGCATAGACAGCACGGGCAACGGGACCATTGATCCCTATTCGGTGGACTCGCCCGGCACGGCCAAGAATGTGCTGACCGTCGGCGCGGCTGAGACCCAGCGCACTAGCGGCGGGTATTCGAGCTATACCTGGTACGACGCCTGGCCTGCAGATTATCCGGCCAATCCGATCAAGAGCGACTACATTTCGCGCCCATATGACGGCGTGCATCAAGGCATTGCGGCGTTTTCGAGCCGTGGCCCGTGCAGCGACTCGCGCGTCAAACCCGACATCGTCGCGCCCGGCACGGACATTATTTCATGTCGCTCGCGCGCGGTTGGCGCGGGCACCGGTTGGGGCGTGTATAACAGTTTTTATGTGTACATGGGTGGCACGAGCATGGCAACGCCGCTGACCGCGGGTGCCGCCGGCCTGGCACGCCAGTACCTGATCGAACGGCGTGGCATCGCCAACCCCAGCGCCGCACTGCTGAAAGCGCTGCTGGTCAATGGCGCACGGTCGCTCTCGCCCGGCCAGTACGGCACCGGCCCGACCCGTGAGATTCGCAGCGGCGCCCGGCCCAATAACGTCGAGGGCTGGGGCCAGGTGAATCTGGCTGATACGCTCTATCCTGCCGACGGCCGCACGAGTGTCCTGTATGACGCGTTCAGTGCAACCACCAGCACCAGCACGATAATGCAGTTTGTGGCATCCACCAACAGCAAACTCTGCATCACGCTGGCTTGGACCGACTATCCTGCCACCGCCGGCGCCGGCATCAAACTGGTCAACGACTTGGATTTGACGGTGCAGACCCCGGAGGGCGAATGGCTCTACCCCAACGGGCCCGGCACGGTGGATCACCTGAACAATGTGGAAGGCATTGACATACCGGCGACCAGCAGCGGCACCTACACGATCGTGATTCACGGCTACAATGTGCCGAACGGGCCACAGCCCTATGCGCTGGTGCTGCGCGAGGATGCGCCGCTATCCGCCCCGCACCTGCAACTCCCGCAGACCAATGTGACCATTTACACTGCGGCGGGCGAGACCAATTCGGCCCCGCTGATCATCAACAACACCGGCACGGCACCCCTCACGTATACACTCGCCAAAACGCTCGCCGGCAACTATGCAGCACGGACCAGTTTTCAAACGGGCGGGCCTACCTTCGCTTGGTTTGACATCGCCACGTCCGGCACCACCGTGCCGTTGCTGGACGATGCCGTGTCCAGCATGATCCCGCTCGGCTTCTCGTTCACGCTCTACGGCCAGACTTTTTCGCACTTCGAGATTGCCGCCAACGGCTGCGTCGCCTTGGCTGCCGGCGGCGTGCCCGCCGACAACACGACCCTGCCGACCAGTCTTACACCCGACCCGCTCCTCGCCGCGTTCTGGGATGATCTGGATCCGGGCAGCGGTGGCGCCGTGAAGTATCTGACCACGCCCACCAATGCCATCGTGTCTTGGCTCAGCGTCCCGCGCTACGGCGCCAGCAGCGAGACACAGACATTTCAAATCGTCATCTTCGCCGACGGACATTTGCTGTATCAATATCGTTCAGTGGTCGGCACCCTGAAATCCTGCACCATCGGCTTGCAGGCATCCAGCGCCGGCCCGGCACTACAACTGGCGTATAACCAGGTGTATCTGGCCAACACCCTGGCGGTTCGCATCACGCCGCCCGATGCCAATGCGTGGCTGTGGTTCGCGCCCACCAATGGCACGATCGCGGCCGGCGCACAAGCGCTCATTACGTGTTACGGCAGCGGCGTGGACCTGACCGACGGCGTCTATACCGCGGCGGTTTCGCTCGCGCATGATGATCCGCTGCAAACCAGCAAGAGCATTACGGTCGCGCTGGTCGTGCCCGAGCCCGTCGCCCTGCCGCTGCTCTGCCTCGGCGTCCTGTGGCGTCTGCGCCGGCGCGGCACGCAGCGTTAGTTACTAATGAATGCGCTTACTTGGTGCCATGCCAATTGTGGCCGCGGGCGCCTGCTTGGAGCTGGCTTGGCTAGTCCCGCCATCGGCGTGGATCCCGCCAACGGCGTGGATCCCGCCAACGGCGTGGATCCCGCCAACGGCGTGGATGACCGCGGCTGCAGAAACCGCCCTCACCGCGGGCGGCAAGGACACTGCAAAGCGGCACCGCAGTTTCCTGAAATCATCTATCCTTGCCAAGCCATGAGTAGCAGCGGACCTAGAAAGAGCGCCGCAAAGAGCAGGAGCGCAGGGCAGCGGCGCAGGTAGGATGTGGGCGCAGCGAGGCGCGCCTCGCGTACCCCAAAAACGAGTGCCAGGACCACTAAACCGCAACTGACAAGCGCGATAGTTGTCAGCGACATCCAAGAAACAGGCATGGCCATCTGGCCGTTGCCAATGGCACTTGTCGTGACCCAGCCATGTGGGTCGTCGAGCACGTGCGGAAGGAAGCGTGCGCGCGATGAAACCTTATACATTGCTTTTGCCATGTCTGCTCCGGCCATGATCACGATCGCGGGCAGTGCGAGGCGGCGCCAGGCATCGCGAAGCCCGCTCGCGCCGCCGACAATCCATGTGAGTGTTCCAAGCAACAGCCAGAGGAGCAGGGGAAACATGAGCAGCAGCCACGTTACGGAGGCGAGCCCGCGCCACGAGGCGCCAAACGTCCCGACGGCCCAGTTGATGGGCCAGAGAAAGGCTTGCTCGACTGCGTGCGGTGTTTGGCAGAACAGCCGTTTGGCAACAAAGCCACAGGTCGTCATGACGAACAGCGTCGCCGGCCAGGATGCGTGCGGTGGCCGAGGATCACTCGGGGGAAACGGTGGTTGCAGAATCAGGCCGACTTTTTCCGGCCCGAGGGCCTTGATGCACTGCCCGCACATAAGGCAATCCGTGTTGGCAGTGAGGTGCAGGGGGTCCAACCCGCTGGGACAGACCGCGGGCTGTGACGCTGGCACCGGCGCGCTTTTCCCGCCGGTGGGCCGCACGGCGAGAACGGCGCCGCGCCCGTACAGGCTAAGGGTCAGCGCCGCCGGACAGAACGCATGACAGAACGTGCGGTCCTGATAGCGCGTGCCCACGAGCAGTGCCAGCCCGACGAGGGTAATCAAGAAGAGCGCCGTGTAGTGCGGCACGCGCAATTGATAGCTGCCGGCATGAAGAGCTTGCACTGTGAAGTAGCTCGCAAAGAGCACCCAACCAGCCTGCAACCAGGGGCCACGCCGCCCTGGGCGCAGTCCCGCCATGGCACCGAGGCGGGCGCCGCCCGCGGCAATCATTTCGAGCGGACAGACCGAACACCAGAGCCGCCCAAAGAGCACAATAATCCAGATCAGGAGCGGCCACCACAGCCCCCACAAGAGGAAATTGACGATCTCACTCTGTTCGTAGAGCAAGCCGTAGCTGCGCGCAGGTGGATACTGTCGCCACCCCAGCGCGACGATACCGAACAGCGCACATACTGTCGCCGCCTGCAAAAGACGTGGAAAGAAACGCGACCGTAGCAGCGAGCGCAACGGACCACGGGCAATCAGATTCATGGCCAAAATGATACACGCTTCGTGAGGGTATGTCAAACAAGACCGGAATTGCATTTTCCAGCTTCATTTGCTATAGTGAAGTGCTGGTGTGCACGAGCCTCGTCGGCACAACTGTTACTCATCTTCGTGGAGCTTCACATGAAAGCTATAGCGTTTTTTATGGTGCTGTGCTGCGCCGCATGTGTCTGCTTGGCAGACGTCACCTTCACCATGATGATCTGGACCAACGACTGGACTAATCTGCCGACCGCCGTGGGGCTGAAGCCCTCGTACAACAACACCAATGACGGCGTCTACACGACGCTTGACAGCGACTGGCTGCTGTTCACCCCCGACGACAAAGACGCCGCGGGCTATAATTTCTTCGGCGCGTTCAGCCATAAGTTTAATGATCGGGTCGGTCTCTCCGGCTTGGCGCATGGCGGCTATGAAAGCGCGAATTCGCTGACCGGCTACGTATCCCTGGCATTCGCGGAAGCGACGCCCGACACGTGGGCGGTTGATGTCAAAGACTTTTACACTGTCGGCAGCAAGGCCAACAACACGTCTACGGCACAAATGTCCTACAGCTATCTGGTCACCACCAATTCTCTCTTTGTGGTTACCAATAGTTACTTCGGTTTGGACGGCCTCGGCAACACGGGTGTGTGGCACAGTAGCGACGCCTGCAATTGGTATTTGTCGTTTAGTGCGGACTCGTTCGCCCAGACGCCCGGGGTGCAGCACACGGAGGTGTACAAAGACTGCCTGGGCTGTATCATCCCCGTGGCGCAGTTGACCAACGGCGGGTTGGCGGCGACGGACATCACAGATCCGAGCGGCTACTACACCAACAATTTTGAGACGTATGTGTTGCGTGAAATCGCGCCGCGCGTGCCGGCGGATGCGCGCTATCTGCTGTTCGTTCAGATGCTCAAGTCGCACATTTTGTATAGCACGAATCCGGCCCATGTGAACAGCAATACCACCTTGTTTGGTGAATGCTGGTTTGCCACCACGCCCGATGAGATTATCCCCGAGCCGCTGGGCTTCATAACCGTCACTGCGCTAGGCATTATTATCCATGTGCGCCAGCGTTGGACTAACTGACCCGGGGCGGCAAAAGGCTCGGCCGCCCCACGGCGCGGCCCTGGTGATGAGTGTCATCATAATGGCGCTCGTGGTTGCATGTGCCGCCATCCTCTGCACATACTTGAGCATGTTGAGCGTGCAGGCCACGCATGGCGTGCAGGCGTTGCAGCACGATTTGCTGTTGCTGGCGGCGGAAGAAGAGGCCCGCGCGCGACTGGCCTGCGATCAAGATGTCCAAGCGCCACTGCAGAATGTCCGCATGACGCGCACGGTCCAAGCCCACGATGGCACAACGGTTGGTGTGTATCATGTGCGCTTGCAGGATGTCTGCGCGCAACGGCCCGCCGACACGGCGACTGCCCGCATCACCACACTGGTCGGCGCGGCGGAGCAGCCGGTGTGGTACTGGCAGTCCGGGCAGGTCTGCGCGCCGGATCCGGTCAATGCCTTGACGCCCGCGGCCGCCGCGCACCTTGCGCCTGTGTTGCGCGCGGCGCCCCACCGTGTTGCGGCGGCAACAGTGGCCGCGTTGATGGACGCCAGCGACGACGATCACGCGCTCAGCACCGTTGCCGGCGTCGCGGGTGACGAAGGGCTTTCCTTGCAGGCATGGCCACAGGCTCCGCTGTTCCATGCGGTCGCATTTGCCTGCCGGGCCACCAACGCCAGCATCCATGTCGGCCGTCTCGCGCGCGGCTGGTCGGGCTGGAACAGCGATGTGCATTTCTATCCGGTCGCGCCGCGCACCACGGCCACGCGCGCCCGTGCCACGGTCACCCTTACCAAGCAATACGGTCGGCGCACACTGGAGCGGCAGTACCAAACGGCACTCAACACGCTGGCCCCCGGCGCAGTGAATCAATTTGGCGTCAGCAACATGTGGCGCGGCGCGGTCATCAAGGCCGTTATTGCCCAGAACACGTGTCGTGCCGACGCGGAAGAATGGTTGCTGGTCGAGGCCAACTATGCCAGTGGCGATGACATGACCTTCGCGTGCGTGCCGCTATTCGGCGACCTGTTCAGCACCCAGTTTGTGGCCAAGGCCAGTGGTGATCTTTGCCAGTACGGTTGGCATGGCTGGACGGTGACGCATGATCCGCTGGTGCCCAACGAGGTGAAATCAGAAACAACGCCAGGCCTGCTGTGTGCGCCGGCCACGCGCATTGTGCCGTTGGAATCGCACAGCAGTGCCAAACCGTATTATGTGTGCGATGCCATTGTGGTGCGCGGATTGCGGCGCGATGGTCGCTATCTGGTCGAACTGGTTGGCGACCCGCGCGGGCGTCAGAGCGGCGTGGTGGAAGTGCTCAACGGCAGCGCGTATCAACCGGTAACGCTGCGCAACGGCCGGGCATTGTTATTCGACGGGGCCAGCCAGTGCCCGCTGCCGGCCGCGCACGGCCGCGAGGGCGTGCTGATCATCGCGCTGCGCGTGCCGGCGCACGCCGCGCCGTGCGCCGTCTTCGGCGTGGAGCTGCGGGCCATGCCCGAGGATGCGCCTGCGGATGACAGCACGCCGACGGCACTGTGCGCGTGGGACAATCGTTCGGCGACACCCATTGACGTGCGTGGCTGGTCATGGGCTGGATGCGATGCAGACCAGCGCACCCAATGGTTGGGGCGCATTACCCAGCGCCGCGACGGCGCCGCGGCCTTCACCTCACCCACGCACGCATTTGCCTTGCAGCAAGCCTTTTCGCTCGATGCAGGATCACCCGCCCAGAGTGATTGCGACGTGTTTGTGCTCGACGCCAGTCGCGCGATCCGGGCACGCGCGCCGGGCCCCGTAGACCATGATTCCCAAATGCAACAGCATACCATTGTGGTGGATGGCGCGCCGTTCCTGCCCGGTGAGTTGTGCCAACGCTTTGTGCGGCTTCTGCCGCCGGATGCGTATGCGGCCACGTTGCCGCACCGCTTGTTGCGCTGTTCGCCCGCCTTTGCGGTCGTCACCAACGACGCGCGCACGCTCACGATCAGTGTGCCACTGCTCTCACGCGAGTTGGCCGCGTGGCTTGCCCGTTGTACGACGCTTGAACCACTGGATGCCCCCGGCAGCGCCAGTCTGCGAACGCTGCTGCTCGACGCCGACCAGCGCTGCGCGGCGTCTGTGCCGGCATGCAGCCCGGCCGTAGTGTCTGTTCCAGCCCTGCCGCGTCCCGCCGTGCCAAACAAAGCATTCGACACGATGGCCGCACTGCACGCGTACCTGACCGACGCCGGCGCCGACGCGCACGATGGTGCGCCGGCATGGAATCTCTGCGAGGCGCTGCACTGCGCCTATCTGCCACTCTCCGGCACCCAGCTTGCACCCGAAGGCATACTGCAGTTGCAGGTCAACGATACGCGGTTGACACCGCGCGGACTAGTCAATTATGCATGGAACTGGCAACCAGCTGAGTGCGATAACCTTTATGTTCGTTTCCCGCACTGGGCCGTCAGCAATGAGCGCTTTCGCGTCATCAATACTTGCGCGCATTGTCTTGATCTCGACCCGCGCGGGTTCCCGCACCGCCGCTTGTTGCCTGGCGCAAATGCCGCCACCGGCATGGCAAGGCGGGCCGGCATGGTCGAGTTCGTCACGGCCGCAGGCACACCGGTCATGCTGGCGCGCGCAGCCGGCAGCGGCTTCGTGCGGGTACGCGTGCCCGCTGGTCTCGTGGACGAACTGGCACTCAGCATGCGCAGCGAGGCGCGCGCGCCCTGCCGCGCCGTCATCAGCATCTTCGATCCCAGCCCGGCGGTCTGGCGCAGTACGGCAACCAATTCATGTGTTGCCATGCGCTGGCTCACGCCGACCGTGCAGGTCACACCCGGCAGCACCACGCTGCTCGTGCGCATTGATTTGTTGGATGTGCCACGTCCGCACGTGCGTTTTTTTGACGTCGCATGGGTGCCCACGCCACGTCGCATGGGTGCCCTCAATGTGAACACGGCCGATGTCGACACGATGGTTACCGCGCTGCATTGGCCGCGCGCGCGTGCCGCCGCGGTTGTCGCCGCCCGACCGGTCACTTCACTTGCCGCACTGCACGCCGTCACCGGCATGACCGACGCCGAGCTGCTTGCCGCTGTGCCTCATATTGTTCTGCGTTCTGACCAGTGGACCGCCGACGTCCGCGCCGACACACCCAGCGCGCGAACCGCCCGCCACAGCATCCTGCAGCGTCACACACTGCCCGCCGCCACACTGCATCCAGTCATTGTCCGCGCACGGATGCCGCGCCAGACGGATTTGTGAATTCAGTTGCCGCGTTATTCATTCGTCATCCGCAGGCTGCGCGTCGCCGGGCAGAAAGAGCGTTTCTAGATCCTCGACCAGGTTCGTCTGGCCCCGGTCGCGCAGCTCATCCAGAAACCCATGCGCGGTCAGGATTCGCGCCAGACGTTGCTGATCAAGCGCCGCCGCACGGTGCAGATGGGCGATGCCATTTGAGGCCGTGCCGCGACTGAAGGCCAGGGCCGCGCGACTGGTCCAGTAATTGAAATTGTCGGGCTGCTGTTCGGTCAAGCGCGCCAGCGCCATGTCCGCCCCGTCCCAATCGCCACAGCGCGCAAGCAACGTCGCATACCATTCACAGACTGCCACATCTGCCGTGGCCAACACAATATGCGTCTGCGCTGTGGTCAGCGCATTCGAGATTTGCCCGGCGCGCAGATACAAATCGGCCAATTCCATCACGTTGGTCAGACGCAGCGCGCCGGCGATCATGGCTGCACGTAATGCGGCAATGCGCTCCGCTCGGTTGCACTCCGCGATGCATGTCGCCAGCAAGGCCGTGACGGTTGCATGGTCGTGTCCCTGCATCTGGCAGCGCAGCAGAACCGACGTGGCAGCGGCATACTGCCCCGCCTGCATCAACAGCCGCGCCTGGCGTAGAAAAGCATACGGCGCGGTCGGCGCCATGGCTTGTGCCAGCGCAAACAGCTGGGTCGCGTAGTGTGGGTAGTCTGCCCCATCCAGATAGGCCGCCTGCGCGCCGGCCAGTTCTGACAGCACCTGGCGCGCAGCCCGCCACGAGCGGTTGACCGGCTGCGCACTCAGCACCGCCACGCGCTGCGTCCAGCCGTTCAGAATATTCTCCGCCTGGGTCGGCGTGGGCACGGGGGCTACATCAAACGCAAGGTCAAAGAGCGGGCCGGCCGGCCACAAGGCGCGCGCAATTGAGGCCTGTGGCACATAGTCTTGATACAACGCCCGCCGCGCTGTGTGGAAACTCATTCTGCGCATCAGCGCCGCATTGATGCGCGTGACCGCCGGCTGGCCGGCAATCCGCACTTGGTCTGCCGTCATGTCCACCAGCACCGTGGCGTCATCCAGCGCGCGGCGCGCATCATCGCTGCGGGCGTAGTCTTCCACCGCACGGCGCACATCCCGCAGCGTTGGCAACCATAGATTGGTGCCGTACAACGCGCGCAACGTGTTGATGTAGATGCTGTCGGCCAGCATGTGGGCTTGGATAATGGCGGGTGCCGCGCCGCCCGGGCGCCGCGCCGCGCCGTAGTGCAGCACGTAATACAAAGGATCGCTGCTGATAAACGCCAGCGCATTGGTTGCGCCGGCACTCACGCAGGCCGTGCGCACGTAGCGGGCCGCCGCGCTATCCGGCCGTGGCGCCACCCCGGCATGCAGACAGGCGACCCGCATCCAGCGCGCATCATTGAGTCCGTCCGCGGCGCATAACTGCGCGCACATGACCGCCAAGTGCCCCGCCCGGGTCGCCATGATGTACTCCGCCAAGACCCGCAGTTGCTCGACCGCAAAGGGCGTGCACTCGTCGCTGGCCACGCGCTGCACATAGCGCCGCACCGACCGCGTCAATTCATTGTAGTCAATGAACGACCAGATCGGCAGTGCCAACTCGTTCTTCTCCCGCATCAGCACGGCTTCGGCCCAGGTGCGCTCGAATATTTCCGGCATCAGCGCTGGCCCATCATACACCACCGCATTGGTCGCGTCGCTGCCGCGCGTGCCGATGACCTGCAGCGCGGCGTCATATTGCCACTCCAAGGCATGCGCGCCGAATGTATTCGTGGTGGGCGCATTGCGCGCGTCAAACAGGCGCATGACTCGTAACAGTCCGTTGGACGTGTAATCAAACGTATAACGTGCAACGCCATGCCAATCCGCCCACGGCACGCCGTGGGCATCGAACAGACAGACCTCACGCCACTCGCCGCGCGGCCCGCGCCGGTAGGTCTTGACGGCGCAACCTTGCGCGGACGGGCACAGGCGACCATGCGCGTCGCGATATTCCACCCGGGTCAGATACCCATCGTCACCATAATAAAATGCGCGTTGATGGATGCCATCGGCATCTCGCGTCGGCAGGGCGCCCTGCCAATAGCGCACGCGCTGCACGCGGCCGCGCGCACGTTCGATCGTGATCCGGGTGGGCTCATCTTCCAGGGGCGCCAGCGGCGTCGCGCGCTGCAGCGCCACCAGCATGCCCGCGCTATCATACGCAACGTCATACCGGACGCCGCGCGGTGTCGTCAGCGCCGTCGGCTGCGCCGCCCCGGACACATACGCAAACAAATAGCCATTTGTCGGAATGCCTTCATACGGCACGCGCATGGGCGCGAAGGAGCCCTCGGCATCGCGCCGCGCCACCTCGCACAAGCGCCCGTTCAGATAGCGAAAGCGCCAATGCGACTGCCGGCTGGCGGTCAGCGGGTCAAGCATGTCGCGTGGTTCCGGCAGGACGTGACCGGCCCCCAGGTTGGGCACTTGCACACTGCGGGCGAATACGGTGCCGTTGCTGGGCACTGCCGCGCACAGGTGCGCCGCCAGCCACAGGACTACGCTGAACAAAACCCAAACATGCGGCAAGACAGCCGCGGTGCAAGGCAGCAGCCGCACGCCGTGCGGCGATGCTGCCACGGGCGCTGCAGCCGCCCGTGCTGCGCTGAACACTGAACACTGAACACCGAATACTATCATGCCGTCACACCTGTTCCTTCAACAGTCGCGCGATGAGAAACGCCATCTCCAGGCTCTGCGCGTAGTTCAAGCGCGGATCGCAGGCGCTCTGATAGCGCCGCTGCAAATCGTCGCGCGTCACGTCCACCGCACCGCCCATACACTCCGTGACATCGTCGCCGGTCAACTCAAAATGCACCCCCGCCAGATGACTCTTGCTGCGCGCATGCGCTGCATGTGTCGCGCGCAGTTCTTCCAAAACCTCACTGCATCCGCGGGTCTTGCGCCCGTCCGCCAGCGTGATCGTGTTGCCGTGCATCGGGTCGCAACACCACGTCACCTGCCGCCGCGCCGTGCGTACCGCCCGCGCCAGCCGCGGCACTGTCGCCGCCACCTTGTCCACGCCACAACGCGTGATCAGCATCACGCGCCCGGCCTCATTCGTCGGATTCAACCGGTCCAGCAGCGCCAGCAACTCGTCCGCGCCACATTGCGCATCAATTTTCACCCCGATCGGATTCGCAATCCCCCGGAAATACTCGACATGCGCGCCGTCCAACGCCCGCGTGCGATTGCCGATCCACAGCATATGCGCGCCGTGATTGTACCAGCGCCCACGCGCGGCGTCGTAGCGCGTCAGCGCTTCTTCATACTCAAGCACCAGTCCTTCGTGCGACGTGTAAAAGTCAATCCGACCCAGCGTTTCCGGCCGCACCCCGCCGAAACTTTCCATGAAGCGGATGGCGTTAAGAATCTCCTCGACGGTCTGCTTGTACTCCGGCCATTCCGGTGTCTGCTCGATCGAATGCAAATTCCAGGTGTAGGGGTAATGCAGATCGGCAAAGCCGCCGTCAATCAGCGAGTGGATGTAGTTCAAGGTCATCGCCGCATAATGATACGCCAGGCGCAGCCGCGCCGGATCCGGCGTGCGCGCCGCGCGCGTCGCCGCGCTGCCATTCACAATGTCGCCGCGATAGCTCGGCAGACGCACGCCACGCACCACTTCGAACGCATTGCTGCGCGGCTTGGCATACTGCCCGGCCATCCGCCCGATCCGCACGACCGGCTTGCGCGCGCCGTGCGTCAGAATCACGCTCATCTGCAAGAGGATCTTCAACTGATTCATGATCGCCGTTGCCGTGCAGTCGGCAAACTGCTCGGCGCAATTCCCGCCCTGCAAAATAAACGTGCGACCCGCGCCGGCATCGGCCAGATGCGCGCGCAACCGTTCGATCTCGCCCGCCACGACCAGCGGCGGATACGTCTGAATCAACGCCCGCACACGCGCCAACGCGCGCACACTTGGATATTCTGGTTGTTGCGCCGCCGGATGCGCGCGCCATGTCGCCGGGTGCCATGCCTTGCCTTGCTTTTGTCGCGGATGTTTCATACTCATAATTATACTGAAATCCCGTTATGCGCATGCCCGCGCGCCCAAAAGCGCTCTGCCGTCGCCAGAACGTAGCAGTTGCGTACGCTGCTTGCCAAATGCCGCAATATTTGGTATATTGTCCGTATAATGAATTTTACACAGCCAATTCCACGGAGCTTGTTTATGCCGCTTAGAAAAATTGTTGCACTGGCACTGCTACTCACTGCGGTCTCCATCGCCGCCGCCGCCCAGCTCGACCTGTATGACAGCGCGCGTGTCCATCCGCCCGCGCCATCGCTGCCCGAAGGCTTTGCCTATTACGGCACGGCCGACACCACGCTGGATGCCGCCGCACCCGATGCCGACTTCGGCGGCACGGCCACGCTGCGCTTGGCGCCCGGTACCACCCGCATTCTGCTGCGCTTCGACCAGTTGCTGCCCGCGCTGGGCGGGCCGTTCAACAAAATTGACACAGCCACGCTGACGTTGTCGCTGGCCGGCATGCAGGGCCGGCCGCCCGCCGCCAATGCCATCCGTATCTATCGCCTCAAGCGCAGTTGGAATGAAGGCGGTCGCGACGGTGTCACCAATTATTGGGCGGCGACCTTCAACAGTCGTTATCACAGCGCCGGCAGCAACGCGCTGCCGTGGACCACTCCCGGCGCGCTGGCGCCGCCAGACGCTACGCTGTTGCCGAACGCCCACGCCGAACTGCGCGGCGAGTCGCTGGTCATCACCGGGCTTGAACCACTGGTGAACGACGCGCTCACGCGCCACTATGAAAATTTCGGCCTGCTGCTGGCCTGGCAGGCGCCGCGCGCCGACGCACAGGTCCTGCTGCACAGCCGCGAAACAACCAACATTACCCTGCGCCCGCGCCTGTCGCTCACCTATGAACCGTTGGCGCCGACGCGGCCCGCCCACGATCTCGGCGTGGTCTTCATCGAACGTTACCCCGAGTATTATTCTTGGAAAGATGCCAATAGCTATGAGCAGAAGATGTTTCGTGGCGTGGAGGTCGGGATTTTGAAGCAACCCGCATTTGCGGATGTGCAGAAGCAACCGGCGACCGGTGATATGCTCCAATATCTTGGCGTCGTCAAGAATCATGGCACCAAGCCGATTAACGGCTTCAGCTACCGCTGGCGCATCAATGATGGCACGGTTAAGACCGGTGTCTATGAGTTCGTCCTGAAGCCGCAGCAGCAGGCCTATGTCTGGTACAGCCACCCATGCCCGCCAAACTTTGACGACCACCGCGATGAATGGCTGACCTTGCGCGTCGAGCCGCGCAGCCCGCTGGCCGAGAACAAGAACAATAACGAGCTGACTATTTTCACCAAGGCGCGCGGCACGGGTGTGCAGGCGGATGAGACCTCGCGCGCGTTTTACCAAAGCAACTACAACGCCTTCGGCACGTATGCCTTTGAGGATTGGATTCAATTCCAATTGTTGTATTGGAATCAGATCTACATGGCCAAATCGCGCATCCGCGATGTGTTCCCCGATGGCGCCTTGCCGCGCGTGCGGGTCCAGCGTGTCGCCTTCTATCGCGACCCCGACATGGCCGGCCCGGTGCATGTCGCCTTCGACTGGCGCGACCCGCGTTATGATGGCATGTGGGGTTGGGACTTCGGTTCGATCAAGGATAAGAATGAACTTGACAAGCCCGACGCGTTCTTCCGTCGCACGTTGCGCATGTGCGAGCCCTCGCTGATCCACGAAATGTCGCATCAGGGCTTTGGCTTGATGGATGTCTATTGGATGACGATGGAGCCGGCCCAAAACGCCGACACCGGCGCAGGCGGTAAAGTTGCGCTGCGCGACCCGCGCAATCCCGCCAAGTTTCTCACCGGCGTCGGCTACTGGCCGAAATATGGCGGCATGATGGGTGGCGCCGATACGCGCTACACGCCCGACCATGAAGGCACCGCCCTGTATGCCGATCACGATCTCTGCGGCCTCAATCAAAATGCGCGCTATCGCGGCGGCTTCTTCGGCGATTATTTGTACGGCATCCAGACCAACATTGTCCTGCGCATCCTTGATGAGAACGGCAAACCCGCCGCGGGCGCCCGCCTGGCTGCCTATCAAAGCACGTACGGGATTGGCACGGGCATCATTGACGACTCCAAGATCGTCTTCAGCAACGCCGTCGCCGATGCGCGCGGTGAGTTTACCCTGCCCAACCAATCCACGGGCGAAGCCGGGCCCGTCACGCTGCTGACCGGCCACACCTTGCGCGACAATCCTTTTGGTCGCATTCATGTTTGCGGCAGCAACGGCAATATGTTGCTGCATGCCGAATATGGCGGCAAACACTATTATTACATGATTATGGTCTGGGAACAAAATGTACGTTTCGCCCGCGGCGCGCGCGACACGGACGTGCGCACCTGGCAGCTCGGTCCTGATTCACAACTCACCTCCTACAAAGTCGTCTACTAATATGAAAACACACCTCACTTCGCTCTGGTTCTTGCTGTCGTTTGCGTCGCTCATCTGCCTGGGTGAGCCCGCGTGGAAACAGCTCCCGGTCGTCAAGCCCACCGGCAAGATGGATGACGGCATCAAATGCTACCTCGAGAATCCGCGCACTGCGGCGTGGAAGCAGCCGGCGTTTGTCTATGACCACAATGTCGCCACCATGCCCAAGGCCGCCAAGGTGATTGTGATCATCTACAATCCCGTGCTCAAGTCGCAGGGCGGCAAGACGCTGATCCAGTATTTGAAGGCCAGCGATCCGCGCGCCTATTCGCGCCTGCTGGCGGATGCCGTGCGCGAGAACAGCGGCGGCTACATCAATTATGAGATCGTCGACATCATCGAACGGCCCGAATTCACGCGCAAAATCGACGGCTTTCTCTATGATGAAAAGTCGTTTCTGGCCGCGCGTAAAAACAACAAGTGGCACCAGCCCGACCGCTCGAACTATCGCACCATCTTCGAGCAGAACGACCTGATCCGCCGCGTCCGCGATGAAGGCGTCACCGAAATCTGGATCTGGGGCGCCGGCGGCTTTGGCTATGATGAGCTGGCCATGTATTTCCCCAATCGCTATGCCCGTTTTGCGCCCACGCTCAACGAATGGTTCTACCGCCCCTACGAAATCCCGCCGGAATGCAATCGCAGTGTCTGGGTGATGGGCTTCAATTATGAATGCGGCCCGGACAACATGATTCACAGCTACGGCCATCGTTGCGAAAGCATCCTCGCCTTGGTCTTTGGCCACGGCGAGTGGGACAAGTCACTGGTCGGCCAGGATCCGTGGAATACCTTCAGCATGATTGAAAATGATTTTGCCGGCACGCCCTCCCAAGTTGGCAATATCCATGTCCCGCCCAATGGCCAGTCCGGCTATGATTACAACAACAGACGCAGCACCATGTCGTATGCCGATGCCTGGCTAAGCGACTATCCCGACCTGTCACGCGCCATCGCCCGCCCGATCAGCAGCGCCGAATGGGGCAACAGTCAACTCGGTTACCAAAAGTGGTGGCTGCGCCATATGCCGCGCAATGCCGGCTATACCAAATGGGGTTACAACAATTGGTGGGTCTATGTTGCCAATACCGATGAAGACTTGCCCGACGCGCCCGCGGCACTCAAAGGAACCTTCGTACCAACGCCGAAGGCCAAGCCTTGATGCTGTTGATAGTTCATAGTTCATAGTTCATAGTTGATGCCCATGCCTTCTTCACTCAATTCCCGTGAACGCATGATCCTGGCCCTGGCGCGCAAGCAGCCTGACCGCGTGCCCTGCGCGCCGGACATCTCGAACATGGTGCCGTGCCGCTTGACCGGCAAACCCTTCTGGAAGATTCTTCTGGACGCCGATCCGCCCATCTGGCAGGCTTATCTCGACGCCGCGCGCCATTTTGACATCGACGCGTTTTTCTTTCACGCATCGCCCGGCGACAATCCGCGCACACGCTATTCCGTCCGCCGCGACGTCACCCACCGCGACGATGAGCGCGTCGTCACCGAGACGGTCTACACCACGCCCGCCGGCGAATTCCGTGAAGAATGGACGTTCCCCATCGGCGATTCCGAAACCTGCACGCGCAAGGCGTTTCAGACCATGCGCGAGGCGCTGCCCCACTTGCAGCACGTCCTCAGCACCGACATGGCAGGCGACTTCGCGCCCACCCGCGCCATGCAGTCGTACATCAACGGCGAGTTCGCCGTCGGCGGCTATTGCAACACGCCGATGCTCCCCTACCATTGGCTGATCGGCCAGCTCGAGGAAGCCGTCGTCGAATATTACGACGAGATCGAGATCATGCATGAGTACCGCGAATTGTTCCACAACTACAATGTGCGCAAAACGGAGTTGTTTCTCGATTTCGGCGTGGATTTTCTGTTGATCGAATCGTCCGGCAGTCTGACCATGCAATCGCTCGACATCGTGCGCGATATGCAATTGCCCACGCTCAAGACGATCACCGCCATGTGCCGTCAGGCCGGTGTGCCCAGCATGTTTCACAGCTGCGGCCGTTCGCGCGCGTTGCTGCCCATGCTCGCCGATCAAACCGACCTGGACGGCGTGCAGCCGCTCGAGTGCCCGCCCACCGGCGATGTTGATCTGCTCGAGGTCAAGCGCGCGTATGGCACGCGCCTCTGTCTGATGGGCAATCTCAACACGCCGGAACTGATGCTGCGCGGCACGGCCGATGAGGTCTACAACGAATCCGTGCGCCTGCTCAACGGCTGCAAGCAGGACGGCGCGTTTGTTCTCTCAACCGGTGATCAGTGCGGGCGCGACACGCCGGACGAGAACATTCACGCCATGCGCCGCGCCTGCCTCGACCACGGCGGCTACTAAAGAAAACGCGGCCAGCAAGCCACCGCAACCAGTTGCAAGGGTTCAGGGTTCGGGGTTCGGGGTTCAGGCACTTTGCCCTTCGACAATCGTTGATCGTCAATCTTCAATCGCAATGATTGACCCCGCCGTTGGCGTGACTCCAAACAGCGCGTGATGAGCAAATGAAGTGCAAAAGCTGAAGTGCGGCAGGGAAGAGTTCATAAAGGTGCGGCGCTGCTCTTCTTCGCGGCTCTGTGGCTTTGTGAGAGACTGTCTGCGCAGCAGCAGCGGCACGGCGGCTGCTCTCATATTCCTGCCGCGCAAAGCAGATCTCCAACAGCATGCACCATAATTTTCCCGCGGCGGGAAAATTAGTGGCGGAGAGACAGGGATTCGAACCCTGGAGAGCCTTGCGACCCTATCGGTTTTCGAAACCGACCCATTCGACCACTCTGGCATCTCTCCAACTATTAGTATATACTGGCGTCTTGGCCGTTTTTCGCTGTCTGAATAAAAAGGCGTTATTTACACATTATTTACACCACTCAAAAAAAGCGAGACCAAGAAAATTACAAAGAACCATCGGCATTGTACACAATAAACGGCGGGGTGTCAACGGCAAGCGGCCGGGCGGGCTGGGCATGGCGGCGCGAGCACCGCCGGTGCCGGCGGGAGTGATTGTGGACTTGGAACGAATTGAGAATCTTCAACATCGGAATGGCAAATGAAAGCAGGAATGAAAAAGACAGAATTGGGCAAACGGCTGGTGGCGGAGTTCAAAGCGGCTGGGCTGACGTACAGCAAATTCATTGCGGCGATAGGAGCGGCTGGCATCAATGATCCGGGGTATCGTGTATATCAGTGGATCGGTTCACGCAGGTGGCCAGGCACGCCGGCGCTGAAGGCCATTGCGCGGACGTTAGGCGCGCCTGCTGCGATCTATGTGCTTTACGGGCGGAAGATTTCCGCGAGCCCCTTGCCAGTGATTGCGCCTGTTCTCGGCTGCGAGCCGCACGTAATACAACGTCCGGACGTTGACAATGGTATCGACGATGCGTTTGCGCCAGTGCGTGAGACTTTGAGCAACATGCGGAAGGTTTTCAAGGAGATGAGTGTCATGAGACGCCATATTCGGCTGATGGCTGACCGGGTGGATGGGTCGAGTTGCGCCGCTGATGATGGCGAAATGCCGGTAGACAACTGGCCCGGAAGATTGGTAAAATAAGCGAGATGAATTGCAAATCAAACAAAAAAAGGAAAAGACATGAGCACCAAACAAAAGATCAGTAGAAAGGGAAAAAAACACATAGCCGGATCAACGGAAGTGAACCGGGGCCAACAAGCGCTCGAGGCCTTTTCAAGGAAAGTGAAGCAATTCCTACAAGAGAGTCAAACCATTGGGCGCGCTGCGCCGAGGCGAGAACGCCTGGCCACTGATCCTGCCATTGGGCGCGCACTGGCAAATGCGCGGAGGCGAGAGCGCCGGGCCACTGATCCTGAATACCGTGAGCGGGCTGCTGTGCGCGCGCTCGAGGCCTTTTCAAGGAAAATGAAGCAATTCGTACAAGAGAGTCAAGCCATTGGGCGCGCTGCGCGGAGGCGAGAACGCCGGGCCACGGATCCTGCCATTGGGCGCGCACTGGCAAATGCGCGGAGGCGAGAACGCCTGGCCACGGATCCTAAATACCGTGAGCGGGCCGCTGTGCGCGCGCGAGAACGCCGGGCCACGGATCCTGAATACCGCGAACGTGAGAAAACGCGGAAAGCAGAATACCGAATCAATAATCCAGAATATTGCGCACTGGCAAATGCGCGCAGGCAAGAACGCCGGGCCACGGATCCTGAATACCGCGAACGTGAGCACGCGCGGAAACGCGAACAGTGGGCCGATAATCCCCAATACCGCGAGCGGGCCGCCGCGCTCAAGCGAGAACGCCGGAAAAACGATCCCGCCTTGCGTGAGCATAAAAAAGCGCAAGCTCGTGAACGACATCGGATGCGCCGTCGAGATTGAAGACACGCAGTAAAGACAAAATGGATAACGGCGCGGACCCGGTGAGGGCCGCGCCGCTCTTGTGCAGCGACCGCGGCGCAATCGTCATCCTTTGACGATTGCAGACGATCCCGTCTGCAGGCGGGATCGTTTGCGCGCCACTGTTGTTCAATGATTAGACAAATCAAAGATGGTGTGCTATACTCTCTGCAAGATCAATCCAAAACCTAACAAAGCGTTAAGGTGTTCCTATGGCTCTCATCAAATGCCCTGAATGCCAAAAGACCGTTTCGACGGCGGCGTCGACGTGTCCGAGTTGCGGAGCGCCAATCAAATGGAAGTCCGACTTCTCTGTTTTGCGGATGCTCCTCATGCTGGTTGGCGTAGTCGGGTTTCTTGCCTGCTACGGCAATCTCGCCGGCATGATTGGTTGTGGTCTTTTCGTTCTTCTCGTTGCTCTTGCCAAATGAAGACAAGGCCGGCGCCGCCGCTTGAAGGGCCGAGCTCGCGCTGCTGTACTATCAACAGCGTAGCCTATAACCTATCAGCCGGACAGACTGGCAGTGAAGGCCATTGCGCGCACCTTGGGCGCGCCTGCGGCGCTCTACATGATCTTTGGGTAGGGCGGCCCGGCTGATAGGCGACGGCGCGCGGCGGCGCGGCTCCGGCATGGGGCCGCGCCGCTTGCAACACTTTTAGCGGTGCCAGGCGGTGGCCATGGTGCCTGCGGCGATGGAAATGGCTGGTTACTGTGGAATTGGCCGCGCCGGCGGCCAGTCAAGGCCATTGCGCGCGCGCTGGGCGCGTCTGCGGCGCATTACGTACTCTATGGGTAGGTCAAGAAGGGTCTGGCGGATAGGTGACAGAGGGGAGCGCCCCGTGGCACGATCGTCATCCTTTCGGGCGAGCGGCAGGGTAGGCCTCAGCGATGTGTTCGGCGTCCGAGTGAAGCCCGGGCCAAATCCCTACCGTTCCACTTTGCCGTGCTTTTCTAAGCCTGTGCGAATCTCCCGAAGCAATTCAACCTGCTGCTTCGAGTAAAGCCAGATTCGGCCCAGCGCAATGAAGGGGTAGGCTGCGACGATGAACGCCACGACAACGCCGAACTCTCCCCAAGCGGGCCAGGCTGGTTCTGCAGTCATACCGAAATCTCCTCTTGATGAATGCTGCGGGGTTCATGCGACAAGTATAGCGAAATGAGTGTGGTGCTGCAAGCGGTGCTGCGATGCGACGCTGCGATGGGGTGTGATGGCATCTAGTTGGTGTGGCTAACGTGATGGACATTGACGCGGAAACTTGCGTGTGCAGTCCTTTGGTTTACGGCAAGTGCTGCCCGGGCGCTTGGGCGGGAAGGCATTGCCTCGCCGGGATGGCGTATATATGGCTGGCTGACGCGGAACCGGCCGCTTGGCAAGCCGGCAATCAAGGCCATTGCTCGAGTGCTGGGACCCGCAGCGGCGCTTTACATGATCTATGGGTAGGGCGGGCCAACCTGATAGGTGACGGCGCGCGGCGGCGCAGCTCATCCAGGGCTGCGCCGCTCTTGTGTGGGTTCACATCAGTCCGTCTTCTCCATCTCGATACCGTCGACGCCGTTCCAGGCAAAGAACGGAGACCGATCTCGGTTGACCGATACGAGGTAGTTCAGTGACTCCAGCAAGAACCGGCGACTGTCCGAATACCATGGGTCATCCCACAGTCCGAGCATGAGCCCTTCCCTCGGGTGCAGAAGGTCGCCAAGGCGCCCATGGATTGTGAAGACCTTTGCCTTGTCGAGTGGCTTGTACTCGCCCATCTTAACGCGGTCGCCGGTCGCCTTGCTGACAAGCACAAAGACATAGGGCGACACCGCTTCTGGCGCGAGTCGATGGAAGTGCGCGAGCTTTTTTACCGGACTGGGTTCCGCAAGCATCCGATTGGATGCCTGATCCGCGAAGATCAGATCGAGTTGAGTCATGCGCTCCAGCGCAAACCGAAGTTCAAGGGCGGCGTAGAGAAGCTGCGATAGGTCGCCGCGCTTCAAGATTTTGCGAGCACGCTTGAGATGCTCGGCCGGATTTGCTGTGAGCGTCGGATGGTGGTTGAACACTGCGGCGAAGGAAAGAAGCAAACAATAGTATGCCCAACGAGGCAAGTGTACGAGGAAGAGCAGCAGCAGGCCGACGAGTGCCTTTGCAAGGTTCTTCACAGCCCTCCCGTGTGCATCGAAGTTGTTATTCTACATTCTACGCAGTGCCAGACTTCGACACCTGATCTATCGTATCATAAATATATTGTCGGCGCACATACGGTCTGTAATGTCTATCATTTGTCATGCGCATTCCTTGTTGAGCGCCAGCAGACGTTCGAGAATCTGGTCGTCGCTCAGATCGCAAGGCCAGCCATAAGCGGCGAATACGGCGGCGTCAAGATTTTGGTGCAGATCGGCCAGCCATGCTGGTTTCTTGTTGTACAACGTGGTTAGCGTGCGGGCCTTGTCGGTGCGGTCGCCCAACCAATTGACGCGTGACTCATCAAGCACACGGGCCGCTTCCGCTATCTGTTCCTGCTGCAATTTGCCCGGTTGCGGCAGCGGGAATGTCTCGAAGCATGTTGTGGGCGTGTAGCGAAAACCACTTTCTTTTTCGCGTAGTTGTGTGCCTTGCGCTAATGACCACACTTCATGCACCCGCGAGTGCAGCACGCCGAAGAAATAGTCGTCAGCGCGGGCAAAAACAATAAGTGCGTGGTCAGGCAGCACACTGGGCTGGAGCCATACGAACAGGCGATGCTTCGACACGCACATCGTGACCAAGTAACGTGGCAATGTGAGGCATGTAGCACGGACTTCTGGCCGTGCCTCTCCGTGAATCCACCAACGTTGCGCATAGATTGCGCGCTTGTTGCTTGCCCTCATTGGCTTGACATGCTGTTTGATATGCTCGAAAGGGGCCTCGAATTGTGCCGACTCAGCCTCGCTCATGCCGGGCGGGAAATCAACAATCCAGAGACGCTGCGGCACGCGCGTGATTTCAAGGCCGTTGGCCCACGGCCGCACCACTTCGGCATTCGATCTGCCGTGGGGATTGCGGAGTGAAAGCCAAGAGCGCGCTAAATCTTCGGGCACCTCGAATGGCCCAACCTTGGTATCACCCATGAACGCGATGCCCTTGTTCTCAGTGAGAATTTTGGCTTGGGTAGTGTCGGCGGTCGCCGTCAGGTTGGCGTTGATGGTCGTGACCGGCTTGCCATCAAGTGTGCGGCTCTGCTCGTCGCCATTGTCGAAGCCGACC
>Ga0268280_1000595_pt1 | contig 28819 bp, 28 predicted proteins | sample saktaG_9_FD_190139 | JGI IMG/M metagenome (GOLD analysis project Ga0268280, IMG submission 190139) | Saline water microbial communities from Sakinaw Lake, British Columbia, Canada - sak_2011_5_24_40m | ecosystem: Environmental > Aquatic > Non-marine Saline and Alkaline > Saline ...
GCCATGAATATGATAGGTTGCCTCGATGTTCCTAGCAAGGGCCAAATACTATTGGAGTGCAAGGATATCTCGTCCATGAGCGAATCAGACCTGGCGCAGATAAGAGGCCGAAAGATAGGTTTCATATTCCAGCAGTTCAACCTCATCTCGACCCTGACTGCGATTGAGAACATAACTCTGCCGATGATATTCCAGAACATCCCTCGGGAGCAGAGATTTGAGAAGGCAAAGAAGCTTCTTGAGATGGTCGACCTGGGCGACAGGATGCATCACAAGCCAAATGAGCTCTCTGGCGGGCAGCAGCAGAGGGTAGCGATTGCAAGGTCGCTTGCCAATGATCCTGAAGTCATACTGGCTGATGAGCCGACAGGCAACCTTGACTCAAAGACAGGAAGCACTGTGATGGACTTCCTGAGAAAGCTCCACAAGGATGAGGGAAAGACCATAATCATGGTGACTCACGACGAGGACATCGCCAAGAACGCTGATAGGATAGAATACTTGAAGGATGGCAAAATAATCAAGACCATCAAGAAAAGATGACAGAGATTATCAAGATCATACAAAATAGTTATACTAAAAAACGAAAGGTGAAAATATGAAAGCGAAAAACATCATGAATTTTGTTTTGACAGCAATGATAGTCATAAGCCTGATGCCTGGAGCACTGGCGATCTCACAATTCTCAGATATGATCGTCACGATGATTAACCAGGAGCCGGACCCAATCTCTCCGGGAAACACTGTGGATGTGAGGTTCAGGATTGAGAACCAAGGATCAAACCCTGCTAATGAAGTGCAGGCGAAGCTGATCCTCAATTATCCTTTCTCGCTATACGGCGGAGAGGAGAGCATCAAGAGCCTCGGCACCATAGAGGGGAACCAGATGGGTGATATAGGAGTCAGGGAGAAGTGGAAGCTTCTTGCTGATTCAAAGGCCACGACCGGGGACCAGAACATAGAATTCTGGTACAAGATAAGCGGAGGAGAGTGGACGAAGGCAGGGGATTATGCCGTGAGTGTCAGGACAAGGGAGGCTGTCCTTGCCATAAACCAGATCAAGACAGACCAGGACACAATAGTTCCTGGCACAAAGACAAAGGTCTCGTTCTTTCTAGAGAATCTCGCAGATAACAGCCTGCGGGACATCAAGCTGAACCTCAACATATACACAGAGCTTGCGACTGCCGCATCGATAACTTTCAGGGAGCTTCCTTTCACACCCCTCGGGTCAAGCAATGAGAAGACTCTTAAGAGCCTTGCTGCTGGAGAGACAAAGGAGATAATATTCGACCTTTTCACTGATGCAGACGCAACATCAAAGGTCTACAAGGTCCCTTACACACTAACATTCTCAGACGCATCAGGCACCAACTTCACAAATTCAGGAGTTGTAGGCCTGCTCGTGGACTCTGACCCTCAGATGAGCGTGAACCTTGAGAAGACAGAGATATATTCTGCCGGAGCAAAAGGGAATGTGGAATTCAAGATTGTCAACAAAGGATTCGGGGACATAAAATTCCTTGATGTGACCCTCAAACAAAGCGATGATTATGAGATACTATCAAACCCAGAGGTGTACATCGGAAAGCTTGACTCTGACGATTACGACACTGCAGAGTACAACATCATGGTGGATAGTAAAGCCAAGGATTCAGTATCATTGAAGCTTCAGGTAGAATACAGGGATGGGAACGGCCAGCTCTACTCAAAGGAGATCCCGCTTGTGCTAAAGCTTTACTCAGGAGAGGAGCTCAAGCAAAGGACCAACGGCGGCAGCTCATCAGGCTGGATAATCCCAGTTATCATTGTTGTGGCTGTGGTCGGTTTCTTCGTCTACAGAAAGGTAAGGAAGAACAAAAAGAAATGATGATTGAGCTTGCGCTCAATCATCTGGGCTGGCGCGAGCTGGCGAAGAGTGAAATACTATGCTACAGGACTATATTCTTTTAGCCGTAAGAAGCCTCACTAAGAGAAGGATGAGGACCTATCTGACTATGATAGGCATATTCATAGGCATCGCAGCTGTGGTCTCATTGATAGGCCTTGGACAGGGCCTCAAGGATGCCATCACCGGTCAGTTCGGATTCATAAGCACCGATGTGCTTTCAGTCCAGGCCGCGAGCGTCAGCATGGCAGGCGCGCCCGGAGCAGGAGCGCCCAATCCCATGAAAAAAGAATACGTCGACAAGATAAACCGTCTCAGCAACGTGGAGCTGGCTTTCGGAAGGTACATGGCGACCACCACCATCGAGTTCAATGATATTCAGAGGATAGAGTTCGTCATATCGATGCCCAATGGCGAGAAGAGAAAGCCTGTCGAGGTGATGGCAAACCTCAAGACGCAGGATGGAAGGCTTCTCACAGACGCCGACAGGAACGGCATACTTCTAGGGGACAACTACATCAACGACAATTCCTATAATGGAGGATTCGAGAAGCCAGTCCGCGCAGGAGACAAGGTCCTCGTCGGAGGGAAGCAATTTACTGTCGTAGGGATAATTGAGAAGAAAGGAAGCTTCATCTTTGACGATGCCATCTGGATGAATGAGCAGAGCATGATAGACAACAACATAGTGTCTGATGAGAATAATGTCAACATAATCGCGGTCAAGGTCAAGGATGTCAACAGGATAGCTGAGACTCAACAGGATATTGAGAAGCTCCTCCGAAAAGAACGAGACGTAAAAGAGGGTGAGGAAGATTTCACGGTACAAAGCCCGCAGAAAGCGCTCGAGAGCCTGAACTCCACGCTGTTCGCAGTCCAGCTCTTCATAACGATAATCGCGAGCATCTCCCTTGTCGTAGGAGGCATCGGCATCATGAACACCATGTACACTGCAGTGCTTGAGAGGAGGAAGGAGATAGGCATCATGAAGTCCATCGGCGCAAGGAACTCAACAATATTCACGCTCTTTGCAATAGAATCAGGATTCTTGGGGCTTGTCGGAGGAATAATCGGAGTGGTACTGGGGCTCATATTATCCTACGGATTCGCGTTCATAGGAAGTTTGGCTCTTGGCTCAGACCTGATAAGGGCAAATGTCAGCCTGGGACTGATATTAGGAGCGCTGGCTTTCTCTTTCGTGCTCGGGACTGCCTGCGGAGTGTTTCCTGCGTTGCGTGCCTCGAAGCTTAACCCTGTCGATTCGTTGAGGAGCGCAAAATGATCGGCCCTGATGAGATGAAATACGCGTTGCAGAACCTCATCCGTAGGAAGATGAGAAGCGGACTTTCAATACTCTCGATACTCATAGGAATAGCGGCGGTGTTCGCTCTTATCAGCTTCGGCTCAGGACTGCAACAGTACGTCGACGACCTGGCAAAGCAATCAGGAACAGACAAGCTTTTCATACAGGCAGCGGGCATCGGGGCTCCTGGCACTGATGACACGTTCTACATATCACAGGATGACATCGACTTTGTGAGCAGAATAAACGGCGTAAACGAGATATCCGGCATGTACATGAAAGCCGCAGAGATAACCTCGCGCGACAAGAAGAAATACAATTATCTCGCAGGCATCGACATGGCAAAGAAAGAGTTCATAATGGAATCGATGACTGTCAGTGTATACGCCGGCCGCGACCTGAAGAAAGGCGACATGGGAAGAGTCGTGCTCGGCTACAACTACCAGCTTGACAACAAGATATTTGTGAGAGGGCTCAAGGTAGGCGACAAGATACTCATCGACGGTAATTACTTCGAAGTCATAGGATTCTACAGCCTTATAGGCAATCCCGCCGATGACGCCAACATCTACATCACAAAGGAGCAGTTCGAGGGGCTCTACCCTGATAAGAAGGACAAGTACAGCTTTGTCATGATAAGGTCAGAGCCTGATGTCTCGCCAAAAAACTTGGCTGAGAAGATAAAGGAGAAGCTAAGAAAGCACAAAGGCCAGGAGGAAGGAAAAGAGGAATTCTATGTGCAGACATTCGAGGATGCCATAGCGATGTTCAACAGCGTACTGACTGTGATAAAGGCCATACTTGTCCTCATCGCGCTCATATCCGTCATCGTCGCCTCGGTCAACATAATGAACACAATGTACACCGCAGTGCTCGAGAGGACGAGCGAGATAGGTGTTATGAAGGCTGTCGGGGCAAGGAACAGCGACATACTTTTCATATTCATATTCGAGGCAGGAGTCATAGGGCTAATCGGCGGAATAATAGGAGTAGGCCTCGGTTACCTTGCCGCAAACATCGGAGGCGCGGCAGCTGCCGGCGCAGGTTATGCCATGCTAAAGCCGATCTTCCCGCCAGCGCTCATCATCGGCTGCATACTCTTCGCACTCGTCGTCGGAGCAGCAGCAGGTATAATGCCAGCACGACGCGCATCAAAGCTCCACCCGGTCGACGCGCTGAGATATGAATAAGCGATAATCTCCATCTCCCGCGGCAGCATCAAGTCCACAGCTACCTTTGCCGCGCTCGAAAGCACAAGAAAAGATTAATAAAGAAAAACACGTAACCTAAGAATAAAAGGGTGATATCCATGTCTGAATCTGATTATCTTGTAAATGAATTGAAAGCGATGAAGCTAGCTATTGAGAACGAGCACAAAGTCAGGGATTTCTATCTTGAGCACGCAAAAGAGCTCTCTGATGAGCTTGCCAAGAAGACTTTCATCTTCCTTGCCGACGAGGAATTGAAGCACATCGATGCTATCACTGAGTTCATGAAATCAATACATGAGGGCAACGTGCCAGAAATCGAGGGCGGACCTGAGGATGAGGCCATCGGACGGACCAAGGAGTTCTTCTCCCTCAGCATCAAGGAGTATGCTTTGAAAGCCAAGGCCACAAAAAAGGATATCAGCGTCTATGAGCTAGGACTTGAGATGGAATTGAAAGGATACAACTTCTACAAGAAATCAGCAGAGGAAGCCACGCATCCTAATGTCAAGGCTCTCTTTGAGTTCCTCGTGAAGGAGGAGGACTCGCATTATCACCTGCTGCAGAACGCCCTGGACTATTTCAAGGACCCCGAATCCTATTTCCAGTCAGAGGAGAGCTGGTTATTTGAGGGCGGCTAGCTCGCTTTTCATCTCAGTATATTCTTTCTTTGATATTTCTCCTTTAGCGTATCTCTCTTTTATTATCTCAAGAGGGGTTTTACCAGATTGATGGCTTGCTGTGTGCGTGTTCTGCTTCACGAGCCAAACTATAAACCATATCACCGCCGCCCAGAACAGCACCATGAATAACCAGCCAAAATATCCCATCCCATATCCAAAATCATATCATCCCATCATTTTAGTTCACCAAAAAATTATTGTTCATCATACCTATTTTTTATGCGGTTGTTTTTATTACAATTATCCGTGGTTACAGGTACAGGTCCCTAATATTTTACACATATCAATGCTCAACTCTCCGCGTTCTGTCCAGACTGTTTTTATGCACTCTTCACACTCGTTCATTCGTCCCACCTCAAGATCATATTGTTGCCAGCACATAGTCTAAATAATCAATCATTTCCCTGCATCCAGGAAGCGCGTGATGCGTTTCCCAGTACATCACTCGTTGCTCTTTCATTTGCAGCTCAATTTCCGTCATCTCAGCTCGTGTCATGCTTAATCACCTCGGTTAAAATTGGAAAAAGCGCGCAGCGCTTTTATACTTGATTAAGGAATCCTCGTGAGTACAGCTCCATAAGGTTTTATGAGCCAAAAATTAAAAATTCAAATTTTCTTCCCTCTCAACAGCAACGAGTTTGTCACCACTGACACCGAGCTCATGGCCATGGCTGCGCCTGCGATTATCGGCGAGAGAAGCCATCCTGTGAAGGGGTATAGCACTCCTGCCGCGACAGGGACTCCTAGGACGTTGTAGAACAATGCCCAGAACATGTTCTGCTTTATCTTCTTCATGGTGAGCTTGCTGAGTCTTATCGCCCTCGGAACATCGAGCAGGTCATTCTTCATCAGCACTACGTTGCCTGTCTCCATGGCCACATCTGTTCCTGATCCCATCGCGATTCCTATGTCTGCCTGGGCGAGCGCAGGAGAATCATTTATCCCATCGCCGACCATGGCGACCTTTCCCTTCTGCTGGAGAGAGCGCACATAGTTGGCCTTGTGCTCTGGAAGCACCTCTGAGAATACCTTATCGATGCCTGCCTCTGCAGCTATGGCTTTTGCAGTCAAGGCATTATCTCCTGTTATCATGTATACCTCAATACCCATTCTCTTCAGCTGCAAAACAGCCTCTTTTGAGCTCTCCTTTATCACATCAGCGACAGCGATTATCCCAAGAGGAGCCTGCTCATCTGCAAGTATCATCACTGTCTTTCCCTGCGCCTCGAGGCGCTCCTTCTCATCGCGCAGCTCCTGAGGCACCTTGATGGTGTTGACGCTCATCAGTTTGGCATTGCCTAGGAAATATCTCTTTTCATCTATCTTAGCCTTGACTCCGTATCCAGGGATCGCCTGGAAATCAGTGGAATCCCTGAGAGCAACAGGTTCTTTCCCTGCGTTCTCTTCTTTCCCTGCTTTCCTGACAATAGCCTCTGCGAGCGGATGCTCAGAATGCTTCTCGACAGCAGCTGCCATATGGAGTATTTGATCCTCGTGATAATCCCCGAATGATATCACATCAGTCACTTCCGGGGCTCCCTTGGTGATTGTGCCTGTCTTATCAAACACAACAAATTTCAGCTTGTGCGCGGTCTCAAGAGCATCTCCTCCCTTGATGAGGATGCCGTTCTTCGCCCCGAGGCCTGTACCTACCATTATCGCCGTAGGAGTGGCTAATCCTAAAGAGCATGGACATGCTATTACCAGCACAGAGACTGCTATCAGGATCGAGAATGACATTGATTCCTGGCCTATGAAATACCATCCAAGGCCTGATAGTAATGCTATGATTATTATTATAGGGACAAAATAAGCTGAGACTGTGTCTGCGAAGCGCTGGATCGGAGCCTTCTTTGTCTGAGCATCCTCGATAAGCCTTATGATGTGGGCGAGCGTCGTGTCAGAGCCGACCTTTGTCGTCCTGAACCGGAAGCTGCCGTTCTTGTTGATGGTGCCGCCGATGACAATATCATCCTTGCCTTTCTCCACAGGCATGCTCTCGCCCGTTATCATGCTCTCATCAACAGAAGAACCGCCATCGACTATCACTCCGTCGACAGGGATCCTCTCTCCAGGCTTGACAATGACTATGTCATCGACAACCACCAGGTCAACGCTCATCTCCATCTCATTGCCATTTCTGATGACAGTGGCTGTCTTAGGCGAGAGATTCATCAGCTTCTTGATGGCCTCGCTGGTCTTGCCCTTGGCGACAGCCTCAAGCATCTTGCCCAGCAGCACCAAGGTTATGAGGATCGCTGATACCTCAAAGTACTGGCCTTCTCCAGGCTGAAAGAGCACAAGATATATGCTCAGGAGATAGGCGGAGGTGGTGCCGACAGCGACAAGGGTGTCCATGTTGGCGCTCTTGTTCTTCAATGCAGCCCAGGCTCCCTTGTAGAAGGTCCAGCCTGCAATGAATTGCACAGGGGTCGCAAGCACCCATAATATGAAATGGCTGCCTGGCAGCTCGATGCCGAGCCACATGAGCACCATGCCTATTATGAACGCAGGTATAGCGAAGATGAGGCTGAAGACGAACAGGTGCTTCATTTTCTGGAGCTCTTTTCTCTGCATCTCTTCCTGATGCTTTGAATCAGAATCAGTTATCAGGGCCGCGCCGTAGCCTTTTGATTTCACAATATCAATGATATTATTCTCTGAGAGCTTGCTCTCGTCGAATGCTACGGATGCCTTTGATGTTGAGAGATTCACATCAGCTTCGCTGACGCCTTCAGTGCCCCGCAATGCTTTTGTGATGATTGTTGAGCAGCTGGCGCAGTGCATCCCTGAAACATGCAAATTTATTTTTTTCATATCTATAACACCTCATGCGTTGAATCATAATTTCCATGACCACGTCCCATTATCATTTATTTTCCAATCTCATTTTGCGACTCTTCTAGTTGAGCTCTTTTTGTTTCATTGCTTCTTATTTGCTTCATTGTTTTTTGTTATTTTTGAACAGGCCGGGCATGATGTTTCTTCATGCTCAAAGTGATTGAGGGCATCCTTTACTATGCACCAGCAAAATGCGTTTGACGGCCGAAATCTTTTTTCCCTCCCTTTCCTCTCGTAAACAACTATGTTTAGGTCTGCCATATGTGTTAGCTGGTGGCTTACAGCGGATAATGTCATCCTTTCTTTTCCCAGGCTTCTGTGTATCTCGTTCACGGTCTTCGGGCTTTCCATTATCGTAAGCAAAATATCCAGCCTTGTTTTGTCTGACAGCGCTGAAAAAAATTGCAACAATTTTCGGTTGTCTATTTTTTTGTTCATCTTTATACTTGAAAACTTGCTCAACTATTTAAATGTTGTGATTTGACCAGCTTCAAATGAAAAAATTTTGTGAATATTATAAGGAATCAAGAGCTTATGTGTTCCATGTGACAGTCACCATTCTTTGCAGCAGTCCAATATCTTTTTGACCATCTGGCCGAAAATGGATGTCTTATCTCCCATCTGCCTTATCTCCTCTTTTTCTTTTTTGTCAAGAATCTTCAGGTTGATCGCGAAGAATAGCGAATATAATTCAAAGGCTGAATTAAAATAGGATTCTGCCTCACTTCGTTTGCCTCTTTTCAATTCCTTTGTTCCAACCTCGATAAAACGCATAGATGCCGCCAATAGATGTTTTGAGATGCACCAATCCTCAGCAGAGGGGTCTTTCACTATCTTTTGCATCATCTCAACACGCATCTTTCGTAATGAATCAAGCATATCAAGATACCTCGCATGCCCTGTTTTCGCGTATGAAAAGAACATGTGCTCTTCCAGGCTTATGAGATTCATTATCCCAATGCTAAGGTCTTCATCCCTGGAAAGGTCAGCCATATTGTCTTTTGATTTCTTTATTTTTTCAAGCCACTCCTCTACTTTTTCATCCATAATATCCCCCCATCAAGAAGTGCGCGCCTATGGCTGCGATTATGAGCAGAAGGAAAGTAATCATCATCCCCTGATAAGGGATTGTCTTGTCTTCCCTCATCTCAGATATCTTCCTGCTCAAGCTGGGTGCTACGCACACTAAAACACTTCCTATCAAGCTTCCAACCAAGAATTGGCTGATCAGGTAAGTCCTATTAAATATTGAGCCATAATCCCCAAACCAGGATATATACACTGGTGTGATCGCTTGCATCAGCGGCAGGAGCGGGAACACTGTTGTCAAAAAAGATAGGACTATCAAAGCCATCCTCTGGTGCCTAAAATATTCCTTTTTTAGGAGATTTGATATCCACCAGCCTATCGACACTGCAAATGCCCCGATGAATACGCCTATCGCTGCCTGGCTCACCCCAAAATAGGCTGCTGTTCCTGCAGCCATGGCAGCACCTAATGTACATAAAGGACAGTGAGCGCTGACGCTTGTGGCTGAGACTAACAAAACAACCGGCAGTATTAATATTAGCTTCACTTTCAGATGCACCATTTTAGATTCTCATGTATTCTGATATGCCACCATCCTTCTCCACTCCATAGATTACGAACTGACCGTATTTTGCTCCAGGCATCCCCGGAGATCCAGATGGCATTCCTGGCATCGCTATGCCTTTGATATCCGGCTTTTCAACCAGCAATCTCTTGATTCCCTCAATCGGGATGTGACCTTCCACAAAATATGGACCTATTTGGCTTGTATGGCAGCTTTGCATTGATAAAGGAACTCCGAATTCGTCTTTTATTGTTGTAAGGCTTCCCATAGTCACAAGGTCTACGTTGAACTCTTTTTTCAAGTAGTTGCTGTACACTCGACAGCAACCACAGTCAGGAGTCGTATATACTGTAATGTTCATCTTGTTCGGGTCTGGCCCGTGGCTCTTAAAAAGAAATATGGCTCCTACCACGGCAAGTATGAAGAGCATCCATATAATGATCAGGTTATTTTTTTCATCATTAACTTCCATTCCTATCCAGCCTTATTTAATGGCAACCGCCTGCTGCTGGAGCAGAAGCTTGTGCTGCTCCCGCAAGGACCTGGCTGCATTCATCAGGAGCATCACTGAAAGCTGAACAAACAGCAGTCTTATAGGCTTCAGGGGATCTTCCCCCGCTATATTCGGCTCCGTTGATAATCAATGTAGGAGATCCTCGCACCCCATACTTCTGATTAAGCTCGACCTCTTTCTGCAATAGGCTTACAGCATCAGTTTGCGACGCAGCCTTCACACGTTCAGTGTCGATACCCTGTGCCTTTGCGACATTCTCCCAGCAACTATCAACATTCTGCGAGTTGCATGCCCTGTTCACTGAATCTACATAATTCCAAAACTGGTCAGGCTGGTCCCTGTATATGATCAATTCTCTTATGTCTTCGTGGAGTTCCTGTATTCCATGCAACGAGCAGTATTTGCTTTCGCTGTCGAGGCAATAATCAGGTCCACCCCCACCATAGTTGCTATATATCACGAAGTGCGGCTCTACTTCCACATTATCCCCCAGCAATTCAGCTACTGGCTTCAGCCCATCTTCAGCCTGGTTTCCATAAGGACAGTAGGCCATGGTGAATAAAAGTACTTCTGGCGCATTTGTTTTTTGGATGTTGGATTGTTGAGGCGGGCTAGGTGAGCTTGATGCAGGCGCTGCGGCCTGCTGCTGGAACGGAGCCTGACTGATGTCCACCGCCTGGAGGAATAATAGCTTCTCATCCTTAGTCAGGTAAACTTCAGCATTCTGCCCATCGACGCTTATCTCCATCCGGTAAACATCTCCCTCATCTGATATCTTGTTTAGTGTGGCAGTCGCCTGTCCCTGCAAAAGGTTTTGGTTTATGAAGGCAATGGCATTCTCTCCTGCTTTTTCTGCGCTTTGCAGGTCTATTGATTTCGAAATCTTTGATCCTCCAAAATTTGTGAATCCTGATGTAGATATTGCCGAATAGAGAATGACAGCCGAGATAACAACTACCAATATCCAAATAGGCAAATATTTTCTTTCAGAAACTCTAATCCTCTTATTTCCTAACTCTTTCTCTAAATGTCTTATTTTAGTTTTCATATGGTCACCTTTTTGATCAAGAAATATTTTACGAGATGCGATTATTCCATGATTAATTCTCTATTGCCCATGCCATCTGCGCAGGGCCATTATTTATTGTTTCAAAACACAATTAAAAAAACTAAAAAAATTAAATCTGCAAGAAGCTAACCGCCACAACTTCCTCCAGCTCCGCCACCGCCGCAGCCGCAGCCGCCGCCTGTTGATGGCGCAGACGCAGCAGCCTTGATATCATTTGCCACTTCTGCGGTGTTTGATATGTCATCTTTCACGATGAACATGCCTTGTATCATTCCCATCCAGCAGCTCCAGGAAACAACTCCTGATTCTGTCGGTGTGAAAGTGATTGTCTGCTCGCCTTTCTTTATGTTGAAGCTCAGGCCGTACTTGGGCACCTGTATCGCCTTGTTGCAGCCAGTGATCTCTTTACCGTTTATTATCCACTGAACAGGCACTCCTTTTTTCAGGACAAAAGTGTCAGGACTCCAGCCAGACCTTAGGACATCCATCCTTATCTCTTGATAGCCATCCTTTTGCACAGCGATATTATTCGCAAGCTGCTGATTCGCACCATTAGAGGTATCAATGTCTCCGGGGTTGGGGGACCCCTGAAGAGCATTGAACTGTGATCTTGCAACTATGGATTTAAGGTCATATCCTGTACCTGAGAGCGCAAGGCCCCTATTAAGCATTATCAGCCCGAGGATTATCACAAGTACTCCTGAGACCTTCACAATGGCTTTTGTGGCCCTGCTTGAAAGCATCGATGCGACGTAGCCAAAGCCTATCATTACTGGAAGAGTCCCAAGACCGAACATCAATAGGAGCTTTGCTCCTTCAAGCATGCTTCCGGTGCCTGCTGCAAGAACATACATCGCCTGCAGCGGCCCGCAGGCAAGCATCAAGCCATTTAGGAGGCCGATGATGAATGGGCTTGAGTTCTCGCTCTGCTCCTTTCCGATGATCTTCACAAGGAACTTCGGAGTCCTAAAACTGAGCTTTCTGAGCCAGGGGAAGATGTTTAGCATCTTAAGGCCGAAAAGCACCAGGAAGAGCCCTGCTAGTATTCCTATCGCTGCTTTTAATGCCGGAGTGAAAGCTATGAATGAGCCAAGAAGGCCGAAGAGCGCACCGATGATCACGTATGATAATACCTTTCCAACACCATATGCGAGGTGTGAGAAATGCGCCTTCTTACCGTCAGCAGCTGCTTTCGCGGTGTATGATATCACAAATCCGCCGCACATCGCGATGCAATGAAAGCCAGTCAGGAGCCCGACGAGGAACAGCAATCCGTAGCTCATGTTCGTTGTCAGGTCTGGAAGAGCGATCTTGTCAGACATCAATATGGCAAAATACAATACCAGGATGAATCCTGCCACTGCAAAGAGCCAGCCAAAGATAGATTTATTATTGGAAGGAGAGGAAGAGGACTCGGAGCTTTTTCCATGAGCATCTGAACTCTCCCTAATGATGAAGCAGGTATAGCCCTTCTCCTCGACAGATGAGAGTATTGTGTCTATGTCAGTCTTTGCACTGTCAAAAGTCACTCTGCCAGTCTCATTCGTGTAATCGAACTTCACGCTCTTGACTCCATCGACCTTCAAGGCCTGGCGCTCGATTATCTTCTCGCAGGAAGTGCACGTTGTCCCTTCTGCTATGAATCCTTTTGTGATAATATCCCTATCTTTCTTGCTTTTATGTTTCATAATTCTACCTCGTAACCATTCTCTTTAATTATATTCTTTATCTTATCCTCAGTTATCTTGAGCTCGTCAAAGGCAACGCTCACCTTGTCATCATCCTTTGACGCCTTTGCCTCGACAACGCCAGGAGCCTCCTTGAGGCTGTCTTCTATCATCATCTCACAGCTCTTGCAATGCATGCCCTTGACTGTGAAATCAATTCGTTTCATTGTCTTATTCTTATCCATAAAAATCACCTTAGCCGAATCGCGTCGGATCGCCTTTGCCTGCTGAGCCTTCTTGTTATTTAATTGTTTTACCGCATTTGTTCTACCTCGGCAGATTGTTTTTCTTTTCACCGACGCAAAAGATAGTGCACTGAAACACCTTATATAAGAACAGGTGAAACTAGTTTCGGAAGATAGTTATAGAAGGGAGAGTGCCTGTTCACGCTCATCTGCTGTGCTTGAGGATGATGACGTTTGTCATTCCCCGTCGCTTGCGCTCGACCAGGTCTTTTCCTTCCAAGCGGTCGAGTATCCTTGTGACCTTGACTTTTGAAAGCCCTGTGCTCTCAATGAGCGATGATTGGAAAAGAGTGCCTTCTGATTCTATGACTTTGCCAAGAACAGCTTTCTCGTCGGAGTCAAGAGTCTTCATTATCTTCTCGTAGTTCTCCTTTGTCAGCTTCTTCGGCTCAAGCCTCTCCTTGACCCTCTTGATCCTTGTGACAATCCTTGTCTCTTCTCCAAAGAAGAAAAGGTAAAAGCCGATCAGGGCCACAAGCACCATTATCGCCATACTTATGTTTGTCTGCGCGTCGATGGTACCCCACATAGGGCAGCTGAGCCCATGACTGCATGAAGTGCTGACAATCTCAGTCAATGCCTTATTGAATATGAATATGATTATGCCAATGAGAAGGTCTATCCCTAGCACTATCAATCCGGCGATTTTGTTGCGCATGAGTGCAGGATACTGCTCCTCCCTATTTAAAGCATGTGAAAGACTGCTCAGAAAGGATTAGGCGCGGCAGTTGCGTCTTTTGATTTTAGCAATATTTAAATAATCCGGAGGTCAGAGCCATCATCAGAGGTGAGTTTATTGGATAATAAGAGCCCTGTCAATCCTGGGAAGTACATATTCATAGCAATCCTGCTGATATTAGGTTTTTTCTGCTTCAAGCTGATACAGCCATTCCTGAGCTATATACTACTAGGCCTTATTTTCTCTGTGGCGCTTAACCCGATATATTCTGCCTTATCAAACAAATTCAAGAGCAAAAGAGCTGCCAGCATAGTGACAGTCCTGTTAGTGCTATTGATAATCATCATACCTACTTTTTTCATAGTCGGATCATTGGTGAAGCAGACCACGAGCTTCTTTGGCAGCATCAACGAGGAATCATTCACAAGCTTCAATAATTATCTTGTCGAGCACTTAGGCCCTAAGGCAGACCTGACTGAACGCCTGACAGGGATTGTCTCTACATTCCAGCAATTCCTCCTCTCATCAGCGTTCAAGATAGCTGGCTCGGTGACTGACATAGTGATAGGCCTTTTCATAATGTTCTCCATAATGTATTATGGATTCCTTCAGGGAGAGGATAGAATGCAAAAGATCTCTCACATAGCTCCCTTTTCGCCAGAGCGAGGATATGCGCTGATCAATAAGATCAAGAACGTCACAAAAGCAGTGATATATGGAGAAGTATTGATAGCTCTCGCACAAGGAATCCTTGGAGGGCTCGGCTTTCTCATAGTGGGGATTGGAAATCCTATCTTCTGGGGATTTCTGATAGCTGTCTTTGCTTTCCTGCCGCTGCTTGGCAGCGGAATGATAACAATCCCTGCAGGAATAATCCTCATAGCCACTAACAACGCCCTTGGAGGAGTCTTCCTATTGGTTTACGGGCTCGCAGTAGTCGGAGGAATCGACTACATGCTCAGGCCCAAGATAATATCTGGCGGCTCAGAAATCCACCCACTCACAGCGCTCATAGGAGTATTCGGCGGACTGAAGCTCTTCGGATTCACAGGCATAATCATAGGCCCGACAATAGCAGCCCTGTTCGTGGCGTTGGTCTCATTCTATTATGAGGATTATCTGAAAGCCAACACGAAAAAGAAAGTTTTGAGTGACAACAAAAAGAAAAGAAATAAGAAAAGCTAATCTTTCTTTTGCATCTTCTCGATGTATGAATGAAGCTTCTTCTTGACCTCTTCCTTCAGATGGCTGTCAAAGCTCAGCTTCTCCACTTCAGAATCCCAATCAACAGCCGGGAGCTTTGTGAGAGTGCCCCTGAATATTCTGTCGGCAAGCTCTGCCTGATGCTCGATCTCTTTCGCCTCTTTGCCGCCAAAGGCTTTCAGCGCAGGGAACTTACTGATGCTATTCGCGCCTGCCAACAGAAGAGAGGACACGTAGCCGACGCGGTCAAGCCAAATGCCTGCCTGGATATCGATTTCAGGGAATGCTTCTCTTGTCAATCTTATCCATTCGCTCTGGTATTCAACAGTTGGTGGCTCTGCTTTCTCAAAGATGGTGCCTTTCTGTGGGTTAAGGCCGTAGATGTGTATCTTGCTGATGCTGTGCTTTTTTATGAATGTCTCAAGCAGCTTGAAATCATCAATATTTTCTCCGAGACCAACGATGATAGTCATTCCCCGCTCCAAGCAGAGCTCTTTCGCTTCAACAAACATCCTTTCGACTGGCTCTGTCGGCTTTGAAGGACAGATATTCTTATGCAACACAGGATTAAGCACTTCAATCGTGCCAACAACACCCATAATATAGGGCTTGAAGAGCGTCATCTGCTTCTTCGTGAGGATGCCGACATTAATCCAGACCTTTTCTCCCATTATCTCGTTCGTCTTCTTCAGGAGGTCTATTATCTTCTCATCTGACAATACACCTATGCCGCCCGATAGGAAGCCGTAATCCCAGCCGAGCTTCTTTGTGATGATAGTCTCAGCCAGCAGGGACGCGAGTGAACGAACCTTCTCACTCGTCCTCTTCTCCTTTGGAAGAGTTGACATGTAGCAGTACTTGCAGCACTCCTCGAGCTTGCAAGACCATGAATAGAATATTGCGCGCTCAAAACAAGTGCTTCGCAAATCAATGGCATTTCTTTCCATGGAATTATGGAGAACGTCTTTGTTTTAAAAATGATTCTATGCTATCTAATCCTTTCCTAGCTCGTGCATCAGCTCTATGAAGCTTGCGTTGCTCCAGGCCTGACTTAGGCATCCTTCGCTCTTGTGGTGCTTTGCGCTGCTGAGCTCTGAGCCGCAGCCGATGAACCCTGAAAAGAGCAAGTCTTCCCTGCTAACGTAGGCGATCCTGCCGATATATTTAGAGTAATATTCCTTGTCGAGCCTGCTCATGGCTATGGCTGCGTAGTTATTCACATAATACCATGAGTCTCCGTTGTGATAGCTGGCGTCATCTTCTCCGTCATATTCCTGCTTGAATAGCTGGTGCGTCTGGCTAAGGGTTGAGAATCCACCCCAATCAAGCCAGAGCTTCTGGATTGCGTTGTCAAAAGACAGTTTCCATTCCTTGGCTGAGAGAAAGTCAGGATAGATGTAATAAGCTAAGAACAAGTTTGGCCTGGATGAGTCTTCTGAAAGCTCTCCTCCGATGCAATCAAGCAGCTCTCCATTGATGAAAAAAGATGATCTCACCTTGGTAACGAGCTCTTTCTCAAGGCTTTTGTAGATTGGCTTTGTGCGTGTGAGCTTAGCAAGCTCACTATGCATCCTGAGCATCGCAAGAAAGAGCGCTTGTATCTCTATGCATGCTCCGCTTCGCTTAGCCTCTTTTGTGTCCATCCATGTCTCCTGGGAAGAACAGACTATAAGCCCGTCTTTGGAATGGTGGTGGGTGAGCTCCTGTATAGATTTCTCGAGCGCTTTCTTTATGAGTATCATGTCGGTTAGTGAAAGATATTCGTTGAGCAATCCGCTCTTGGTGAGCGCCTTCATGAACTCATTAGCCCTGAAAAAGAGCCAACCCACCGCATCTATGCTCTTAATGAAGCTGGCTGGAAGGCGATTCGGGATGAGGCCATCCTCTCCTATGCTCTGAAGGTATTTGAACAATATGCTTTTCACCAATGGATATTTTTCTTGAAGGAGCAAAGCCTTGAGGCTTATCAGTTCATCCCTTGCCCAGAACTGGAAGAACCAGGGCAATCCTGCGAATACTCCCACGCCACGGTCGCTGGCATCGACGCTTATCACCAAGTCGTCGAGCGCCTTCATGGCTGCATTCAATGCCATATCCTTTGATGAGAAAGCGTGATAGGTATATTTCTTCATGGAGTTCCTGACATATTCCAGATTCTCATATATCTGGCTTGCGTGGTTCTTGGCCTCCTCCTTGCTCCGGGAGAAGGAGAAAACCAGCTCTACTCCACCTTTTATGTCGAACGTTATCCCTTGGTAAACATAGAATTCTGAGCGTGAACGCCTAATCACATCATATGGATAATATTTCTTTATCCACCGGTTGGCCTGCCTGAAGGAAGAAGCTCCTTTTATTGCCAGGAAGCGGGTCCTCTCGAGCGTGGTCAGCGAATCATCTGAGTACTTGTCATATCTTACGATTATCAAGTCCTCTTCCTTGAACACGCTATAGATCCTCCCCTTGTCATCGAAATCAAAGATGTGCCTGAAATCAAGCTCCAATTTCAACTCCCCAGTATAATTCTGGACAGAATATATCATTGAGTTGTTGAACAGCGCAAAGCTATCCTCGGCTCCGCCCTTGTAATGCCGCTCGGCCCCGAAGAAATTATTCTTCAAGGCAGTGACTTCTGCGTTGAGCCTTATGTCCTCTATGGTCTTGTAAGGAATCCATTTTTCCTTGTCAAAGAAGAACAATCCTTGCATGTATGAGAAATTATCCTTGCCTAGCGAGAGGAAATTGCCTTTCTTGTTTGACAGAAGGAAAGCAGCATCTCTAGTGACGTGCTCGTCCACTTTCCTGTCCATCAATGAATGTATGATGTGCAAAACTAAAATCCCCTTTTTTTAACGAATCAACCTAATGAATCAGCAATCACTTCTTTTTCTCTGAAAAGCTTATTATGCCATGGTCTCCTACATTCAGGCTTTTGAATATGTCATCTATCACTGAATAATCACCTATTATAGAGCTTTCCAATAATGAATCAGATATCTTTGAGTTGGAGCCAATCATGCTATCCTTGACAACACTGCTGATGATCTCAGTGCCTTCTTCTATTGTGACGAACGGCCCGATGACCGAATCCTTTATCTTTACTCCATCTGCGATGTAGACCGGCTTTATTATGACGCTGTTCTCTGTCTTTATGATCCTGCCGCCGTTCTTCTTCAGCAGCTCCCTGTTGGACTCGAGCAAGGTCTCAGGCTTGCCAGTATCATACCAGCCTTTCACAGGAGGGCAGATAATCTTAGCTCCCTTCCTTATCATGTAATCAAAAGCATCTGTGAGAAAATATTCGCCCTTCAGTGTCTTCTTCTCGTCGTAGATATGCTTTATCCCCTTGAACATGAGCTTATAGTCCTTGACATAATAAAGCCCTATGTTAGCCAGCTTTGATATGGGGGTGCTTGGCTTCTCGACAATCTTAGTCAGATGGCCGTCCTTATCAAGCACACACACTCCGAATCGCTGGTAATCCTCGACTTCTTTTGCCCAGATGATGCCTGCCTCATCCTTCTTCATCTTCTTGATAAGGCCGAGGTCAGCGTCGAATATTGTGTCGACAAAAATGATCATGACAGGCTCATCGATGAAAGGCTCAGCAAGCCTGATGGCGCCAGCAGTGCCGTCCATTGATTTCTGCTCGATAAAACGGCATTTGAAATCAGAATATTCCTTTTTCACATAATCCTCTACTTTCTGCCTGAGATGGCCTGTTATGAAGATAATCTCAGAGACATCCATCTCTTTAAGCTCGTCAAGGATGTAGGCCAGGCCTGGCTTTCCTGCAACATTAAGAAGAGGCTTTGGCTTTGTGTGCGTGTGAGGCCTCATGCGCCTTCCTTCGCCTGCAAGAGGAATTATCACCTTCATAATAACCATCACCACCTATGATGAGGAAGTATGAAACGAGTTTATAAAAGTTATGGAAAGATTTTTAAAAAACAAAAATGATGGGCTGTGCAAGAGAGAAAAGAGGTTGTTGTTGTGAGTTCAATCGTTGAGTTGCCCAAGATCATAAGCCTTCTTGGCCCTGAAGAGAAAAAGGTCTTCGACAGGCTGTTTCTGGTCCAGGAGAGCACAGGAAAGCTGGTGCTGCCAAAGGAGATGGTGCCTTGGGCTGACAAGAGCTTCGGAGACCATCATTCTGTCGAGGAGCAGAGGATAATTAAGGTCTTCAACCGAATCAGCTTTGAGTCTGCGCTCTTCAACGAGCTTCGGGCAAAAAGGCCTATATCTGCGACGACCGACGAGGACTCGGCAAAGACAATCAAGGAATCATTAGGAGATCCTTTCTGCAAGCCACTCACAGGCACGCCAGTAGACACCTTCGGCCGCGTCAGGGGATGGAGATGCATAAGTGCCAGCAACGTGGCAAAATATGATGCACTGCACGGACTCATTGTCTTCAAGCAGCATAACCCGCTTGTGTTCACAGAAAAAGACCTTGCTAATTATCTTAGCACTGCGATGAAATGGTTTGATAAGGCGAACAAGAGCAACAAGAACGCAATATATCCTTTCCTTCTCTGGAACTGCCTTTGGAAGGCAGGAGCGAGCATAATCCACGGCCACATGCAGACAGCCCTCGGAGAGGGGGTGCATTACGGCGGAGCAGAATACCTCAACAAAATCAGGAAAGAATACGCTGAGAGGTACAACTCTGATTATTTCAGGGATCTTTTCCGGGTGCACGTATCTGTCGGACTGGGACTTGAGTGGAAGAAGCTCAAGATATTCACAAGCATCACACCGAAAAAAGAGAAGGAGATAACAATCATCGGGGAGAAGTTCAACAAGAAGTTCATGTCTGCAATCTTTCGAGCAGCAGACTGCCTGGTGAAGGACCTCGGAGTCAACAGCTTCAACATGGGAATCATCTATCCTCCGATGGATAAGAATCTTGTCAGAGGAGCATGGAAAGGCTTTCCTGTCATCGCAAGGATTGTCGACCGAGGGAAACTTTCAAGCAAGACATCAGACTTCGGAGGAGTGGAGATGTACGCCGGCGCAAGCGTCATCGAAAGCGACCCATACAAAGTGTTTGAGAAGCTCAAGCTTCACTTCTGAGCGTCAGCAGCTCCTTCGACTTTCTCAAGTGCCTTGTTGTGCGCCACGATGTAGAACTTGACAAAGTGCTTCCAATCGCAGAGGTTAGATAAGTATTTCGCGTTAATCTTGTTCTGCACCCTCTCGGCGTGGTCGAGGACGGCGAAGTTGTACATCATCTCAGCAAGCTCTTTTATCTCTTCCTCTCGCTTCCTGTTGAGGCGCTTCATTATGTATATTCCTGAGTTCTCCTTCAATAGATGGTCTTTCATGTACATGCCGAATCCTGAGAGGTCGCTTGTTAGCGATGAGATTCCCATGGCCGCAGCCTCGAGAGGAGTGTAGCCCCAGGGCTCATAGTACGACGGGAATAGGCCTAAATGGCAGCCTGACATGGCGTCGTAGGATGAAAGGTCCAAAAGGCCGTCGCTGCCGTTCAGATATATCGGGTAGACTATGACCTTTACGCAATCATCCTTCTTATTGTCAAGCCCCTCTGCCAACAGGCCCTGAACTAATGGGTCTGATGACTCGTTCTCTATGTTGTGGGTGAGGATGGATGGGTTTCCTGCCCGCTGAAAATTGAGTATGTCGCGCTTCAGGTCTTTCATGAAATCCTTCTCAAAGAAGCTATCCTCCATGCTCAGCTTCCTGGAGATGAAATCAGTAACTATCTGCTGCAGGATCTGAGTAGATTTTATGTCTACAAGGCTCTTGATGTGCCTGTAATAGTTCTTGTTCTCAAGCAATTCAACCTTAACCCCTCTGGTGCCCATAGGTATCCAGAAGAAGACAGTGACTGTCCTGCCTGAGTTGTCTTTCTTAAGCCGCTCATTGAGTATGCCAAGCGCCTTGATCAGGATGTCCATCCCTTTGTTACTGAACTCATACCTGCTGGCACAGAAATAAATCAGGTTGTGCTGGAGATCAAAAGTGTAATAAGGGAAGAAATGGTACATTATGAACTCCCGCAGCACTCCGCGGCAGGTGACGTGCTTTATGGAAGTCTCCTCTATCGTCGGATATTTATCTACGTCAATCCCGTTGAGCAACAGCACATCAGGCTTCTTACCAAGTATATGCTCAGCCTCAAGGCCTGTGATCTCGCTCACGGTTGTGAATGCATCAGAATAATTCGCGCAAGCCACCTCCATCGTGAACTTGGGAACTATGTTCATCTCTTTCGCTTTCTCAAGGGGATTAAACTTTCCCATCTGACCATAAAGGTCAAATCCGCTGCCAGCAAGCGAACGCCCAAGCATGGTCGCGTGCGTCGTAAAAATAGTCCCTATGCTTGAATGATTCATCTTAAGATAGAGCATGCCCGCCCCTGAAAGCCATTCGTGGAACTGGGCGACTATCTTCTTTCCCTTCAGAGAATGCGATATCTTCTCAAGAAGCTCTCCCACACACCAGGACCAGACCACAGGCTCGTCGAAATCAAACTGGGAAAACAACGAGTCGACCTTGAATGATTCCCAGAGCTTTGACTTGATATCATCCTTCTTTGAGAAGCAGTTCTGAAAATCAACCAGTATCGCCTCAGGGTCCCCTCGTATCTGCCAGATGCCGTAATGGCATATCAAGCCCATGCTCTTCATCTCCTCAAAAGGCTTCTTAAGGTAATCTGGCAGGGGAGCCTCCTGGAACTCCACGTCGGCGTTGGCCTTGAAATAGGGTCCCACCACAAAATAATTCTTATAGTATTCTTTCATGTAGAGGGCTTTTGTCTTGATGACTGTGTTTATGCCTCCGGCTTTGTTGCAGACTTCCCATGAGACTTCGAACGCGTAATCAGCTTTTGCTTTTATCAAATGATACACCCCTTTTTTGGATAATTGTGAATAAGGCGCTAAGGCCTCAAATTAAGCAGTATGCCAAGCATTATCAACCCGAATATCAATCCTATTATGAATCCGTAAATGAATTCCTTGACAAGGAATTTTGGCTCTGGAAGCGCAGGATGAGCCTTGTGGGAAAGCCTCGCCTCTTCCTCCTTGATGACCCTGCGGGAATCGAACACTATGCGCTTCAAGCTGTCATCGCCATCATCAGGAAGTTCCCGACCCTCATCTTTCTCATCCTGATCAGTGAGAGAATCTATCTTTGGAACCTCGATCGCTTTCCACTCAGCGTCAGGCACAGGCTTATCCTGCTCTTTAATCGCCTCAGTATCCACCTCATCCCAGCCAGATGCCTCTTTCACTCCAAACACAGGGAGATCATCTTTTTCCTGCGAAGGATGCTTTTTCCTCTCGAAGAATTCATCCAGAAGCTCAATCATCCTTGGCTTCTCCAATGCCCTGCGCATCTCATCAGCCAGCTCTTTCTCCTGGAATACGCCCTCGGTCCAGTTAGCAAAATCATTCTTGCCGGCGTTGACGTGAAATACAAACTCAGCATCCTCCATCGACCCAAGCAGGTTCCTGAGCTCTTCAAGGCTCGAGGCTTTTTTCCCGTCTACAAAGTAAAAACAATTATCATCAGTTATCAACATGATTCACCTCTTTCATAATACTCCTCTCGAAAGCGCTGACGTTCAACTCAAACCTGGAGCACGCACAGCAGCTATCATCTTAATGATTATTATGGGAAATTTCGAAAATTTACTGGGGTTGAAAACCCCGTCACTTTAGTGCGAAATTTCTCATCCCAGCGAACCGTCTATCTTTGCGAGAGCCGTAAAGCAAAATCTTCTGATTTTGCATGTTCTGCTTTGCAGAACAAAACCTCGGGCTCGAGCGACGGTTCGCTGTTATATCCGATCACCATAGCTTGTTGGTGATGTGCTTGTATATCACAAGCTGTATGTGCTTCTTGTCTTTGGCATCTGCGAGCTTCTGGGCAAGCTCAACATCATTGAAGATGTCCTTCACCCAGGTCGCAAAGTCATTGTGGTCTGGCCTGACATGATGATTGAAGACATGGTCCTCGAGATCATCCATCAGGTCTGCCAATTCCTTGACGTTCTTGACAGGCTTGCCGTTGCATAGCACGAAACAATTGCTTTCGGGAGCATCAAATCGTATATCTGACGATGCTCTGAGATTGTTCGGTGTGCTAGGCGCAGATGGCTTTGCCTCTGCCGGCTTATCAGCCTTTGGCTTGGCAGGCCTGCCCCGCTTCCTTTTAGGAGTGTTCTCCTCTTTCTTCATTCAATTCTCACCTCAAAAAAATATCTGTTCAAATATCCTTTTCGTATCACTTTTCACTTTTGATCAAACAAGCTGTCTGAATCATCGGCCTTTGAACTGTTGATCTTTGACATGAATGATTCCGGGTCATTCATGATGGTCTCGTACAGCTTCTCTGCAGGGCTCTCGCAAACCTTTCCCTGGCTCATGGAAGTTCCCTGCTCAGTCACCAATGTCAATGCCTTTACATGATTGAAAACAGACACGTCTTTATTGGCGATCTCACGCACACGGATTGCTATGTCATTGAGCGCGTTCATGAAGCTGATGAATCCCTCGTAGGGGCTGTCATAGGGATTGAAATACTTGTGGACATCTCCGTCGCTGAACCACTTAATGCACATGTAGTAGAAGTGGTCGCTTGTTGTGAGCTTCCTCCAATCAGAGATCAGGGCCTTGTCGTCTGTCGCCTTGACAAGCCTTCCAAGCTTATAGAGCTCTCTTGCCGCTGAATTCTGCAACGGGTTGCCGAGCCAGGCGCTGAGATCCCTCTCAACATCAGCCCATGAGACAAAGCTATGCATGTCCATCTCTGCCACTGAAGGATAAAGAGTTGCAGCCTCGCTGATAGTCACAAAACTATTATCAGGGTTCTTCATCACTTCTGCTGGCAGGCGCTTGAGGAACTCAAATATTCCTGTGTCCTCCCATTGGTGCTCTCCGAAAGTCTCATAGTCCATGAATAGATTGACGACGTTCCCGTTGCCATTGACATCAGAGATCCAACTAGCATATTTCTCTACAGAAAGAGGATGCTCTGACCAGCCCTTGTTGCTGAACCTGAAAGCGATATCATCGCTCAGCCTATAATTCTTCAAGAGAAGTTTCATGCTGCCAACAGCCTTTGGCGTGTAGATAAAGTTAGGGCTTCTCCAGCCAAGGATATGGTCTGCTCCCTCAGCCACAATCGCATTGTAGCCCATGCCTTGGACAAAATTAGCCAGCTCATTATTGTAGACTAGTTCGGTGTTCCTGAAAGCCTTTGCCTCCTGGCCGAACAAGTCCTTTATCTTGTCTCTGTGCATCTTGACCTGCTGGCTGAACTCTTCCTTATCAAACAGGTATGAGAGTGAATGGAAATAGGTCTCGTTCAGGAACTCGACGCAGCCAGTCTTTGCAAGCTCCCTGAAAGAATGCAATACCTCAGGGGCATAGCGCTCGAACTGTTCCAATGCGACTCCAGAGATGCTGAAGCTGACCTTGAACTTGCCATCATTATTCTTTATTAGGTCCAGCAGTATCTTGTTAGTCGGAAGATAGCACTTGCTCGCCACCTTGCGGATGATCTCAGAGTTCTTCTTCTCATCAAAATAATCTGAGTTCTGCCCTATATCAAATATGCTGTACTTCCTCAGCCTGAAAGGCTGGTGCACCTGGAAATAAAAACAAACCGCTACCATAGTATATTCTCCCTCACCCTATGTTTTTTTTCATCCTCATCTTTTCATTCTCAATAATTCGCCATAAATAGTGACGCAGCTGCTGGCTGGCTTGTCCCAAGTCATGTTGCGGACCTCGACAAGACCATGCTGTTTCAGCTGGTTGTTGAGCGCGCCGTAATGGAGCACTGCAAGTATCTTGTTAGCTATATCATTCACATCCCAGAAATCAACCTTGAGGACATGTTCTAACACCTCTGAAACTCCTGACTGCTTTGAGATGATGGCAGGAGTCTCCTGGGCCATGGCCTCTAGCGGGACTAATCCAAAAGGCTCTGAGACAGACGGCATGACAAACACGTCAGCTATCTTATTAAGCCTCATAACCTCATCCCGGTTGACAAATCCTGGGAATATGAACCTGTCTGCCATCCCGAGCTGGGCAGCTCTCTCAATCAGACGAGGCAACATATCACCTGTGCCTGCGAGAACGAACTTGACATTAGGATCGAAATGAAGCACCTTTTTTGCTGCTTCCACAAAATAATCAGGCCCTTTCTGCAACGTGACTCTTCCGATGAATAAAACCACTTTATCAGTCTCCTTTATCTTGCAAGTATAATCATTGAGGTCTGTGGTCGGCTCTGCGGCGTTGTACACCACACGTATCTTCCACTCAGGCACTCCGTAGTTCTGCATCAGCCTGTTCTTGATGAAGTTGCTGACAACAATCACCAGGTCTGCTGCTTCCATACCCTGGCGCTCCATGTCATATATGCGCTGGTCAACTCCATTGCCGCCGGTCTTGTCAAACTCTGTTATGTGGACATGGACCACTAGTGGCTTGCCTGTGGCTTTCTTAGCGGCAACTGCCGCTGGGAAAGTCCAATGGTCATGAGCATGGATGACATCGAAATCCTCCAACTGAGCTATGAGCTTGACCTTCTCTGCGAAGAGCAGGGCTTCCTGGAACACATTAGGCCCGTAAAGCGCTTTTGTCCTTCCCCCTGGCGATGATGACATAAGGTATTGCTTGAAATCATGCTCATAGCTGCTCTCTGAGGTGTAGGCCCCGAGCAGAGTAGGCACTTCTTTCAATTGCAGGCGAAGGCGCGGGAATAGGTTGTCTGCTATCAGGATCTTCATATAATCCGACCTTACCATGGTTGGGCCAAAAGGCATGACATAAGTTATGTCAACTCCTTGCTGGCACAGTGCCCTGGTGAGGTGATAGCAGACCATCCCCACTCCGCCTGCGAAGTAGGGCGGAAACTCCCACCCTAACATCAATACTTTCATTACTCACCCTCTTTTTCCTTTGGGAAAAACCAAAAAAATGATTTGATTTTTCTTAATTATCTTTTATTCCCTTTTCCTGGAACAGCGATTTATTAAAAAAATAATTAATTCGTAGCAATAGCTGAATTTTTTTATTATTCCTCATCTCGGATTTTTATTAAAAAAATCCGACCCTACCCCTCTGATTTGAGTTATTTTAATTTATTTAAAATAATTAATTTAATTCGTTTTATTCGGGATTTGTGCTGAAATTAATTTCCAATTAATTATTTTTATTTTTTATCCGGCTTTTTTTAGCTGAGTTATTTTTTGGAAAATTAATTCTTACCTTCCCGCCCTTTACTTGATTGGATTTTGGATTAGCTTATATTGTTTTCTATTTTATGGTTTCATTTGATGCAGAGTATATAAATATTCTCATAAAACACCAGAACATTTATTTAAATACTAATTAACTTATTAACTTAACTAAAATAGAAATATTTATATACTCATTGTGAAATAACAACTAACAAATGGAAACAGAAGAGCTGCTCTCAAAGACAAAATGGGGAATACTCAAAGAGCTCTCTCGCGGAGAAAGATCAGCAGTTGACATCGCCAAGAAGACAGGCCAGAGCATAGCCAACACCACAGTACAGCTCAAGATCATGGAAGCATACGGCCTGATAAAAAAGAGCAAGCCGAGAGAAATAGAAGGAAAGAGGAAGGCTGGAAAGCCAAAGATACCTTTTGAGCTCAATCAAGAGCTCGGGCTGATGGGGGTCATAGTGCCTGGCATGGCAGAGCGCAGGGTAATCAAGCTAAAAGAATTGGATGATTTCCACAGGATGATAGTGATGAGCTACTTCGTAGTGCCGCAAGAACACCATTACTCAGTCCTGAAGTACCTCATGGAAGCAGAGCTGATAAAGAAAGCGGACCTGATAGCCTTGGTGAACACTAATGAGCGCGAGGCAGAGCTTTTCATAATGACAGAGCATATTCAGGAGATGAGGGATAAGTTCAGCAACAGGAGCATCGAAACTCCGGACGGGAAAACCAAAAAGATTATAAGCTGGAGCCATAATAAGAAAGAGGTAGAAGAAGGGGTGAGTCGCAAAGAAGAGTACTTCATCAAATTGGTGAAGAACAGCGTACTTTTGCTTGACAAGAAAGGCGTGCTGGAAGAATTGAAGATGAAAATATGAACAAGCTGGCAAGACTCATCAATGAGCTGGACGAGGAAGACCTTGACCTGATAAGGAAAGACCTTGAGGCAGGAAACCTTGACAAGCTGATAAGGCAGAAGCTGATGGAGAAGCAGGACCAAGAGCTCAACAAAGTGTGTCCTGTCTGCCAGACGCGGATTGATGATGAGAGCCTGACCCTCATATTCGGGCCAAAGGATTTCAGGAAGAAAGCAAACTTCTGCGCGCTTGACTGCCTGGAATACTTCATCGAGAAGATAAAGAAAGAGAAGAACGTCGAGCGCAGCCTGGAGTGAATTTCAAAAAACAAAATGGGTGGTATTCATGGAAGACATCATAAAAAGCCTGGAAGCCAGGAAAGAGAACCTCATATTCCTATTGAAGAACAAGAAAGAGTTCTTGGAGCTTGAGAAGCAGCACCAAATCTACGGAGCCATAAAAGAGATTGATTACATCCTACGCATGATAAGCTATTCAAAGGAAGAGCAGGAACAAGAGCAACAGGTGGTCATGACCAACGAAGGGAAGACAAGCGTTGTAAGAAAGATTGGCGAGCGGGTCAAAAGCTTCAAGACACCGATAAGGATAAAGTTCGCGAAAGACGAAGAGTGAGTTTAATAGAAAAAAAATGCGCATCATCTGATATTTCTTTTCTTTGCGCGCATGAAGAGCCTGCCGTCCCTGTTCTCCATCTGACGCTGGATCATGAAGCCCTGCCCCTCATAGAACTCTGTGAATGTATAAATCCTAGATCCAGCCCTTTGTGTAAGACTCAAAAGTTCCAAACTAAATCCCCCCTGAAAGCAGGAGTGCTGGGAGGATTTATAAAAGTTTCTGGAGCTGAAAAATTCTTACGGTTCTCTTTTTTACTTTTTGTCGGGCGCGCCATATTGCGCTGCTCATCAGATGGAGGTGCGGTAGATATGAAGTCTATTTGACGCTGATAAACATAACCAAAAAGAACTATCCGAATGACTTCAAAAACAGTAATGATTCCAAAGATATACACATCTCTATCTCAATAGCGAAAAATATTTATACAAAATAGCCAATACTGAGTTTGGAGGGGTAGATAAAGGACTCTAAAGTCCCTAAAGAAAAGAATATACTATGGACCAATCTGATTTCGATGACCTGATGAGGTCTCAGAATACGCTGCTGAGAAGTGTCGCGGCAGAGAGCGAGACAGACAGCAAGATACGCGTAATGGACATAATCAACGATTTAGTCACAGACAGGAACCGAAAAGTCCAAAAAGAGGCAGTCCTTGTCGAAGCAGAGACCCGAGGCCTGGCAGAGAGCGAGACCGACAGGATAATCGACCTGCTCAAAATCGACGGCATGATAATCGAGCCAGAGCCGGGATATGTAAAGAGGGCTTAGAGTTATTCATCTGAAAAAGGAAATGTCAATTAGATTGAAAGAGCGACAAAAACCAATACTTTTAAATATATGAAAGTCCGAAATATAATTATGAAATTTAAACACGCACATTTATTTAATAAAACAATTGGAAAAATCACCAATCTATATTTTCGCTCTTCATTCATAGATATCAAAAAAGAATATATTGAGATTGAAGGAAGTGAAAAAGCAAGCATTTCACAATTCAATAATTGTGAAGGTGACGTCCTCCGCCGCCCTAAAGGGCGGGGCTTCCCGTGACTAGCTGAAAGCTACATTATGATGCGCTTCCTGATTTTTAATATATGCTTCGCAAGCAACAAGATCATTCTCTCCGACAGTTGCCG
>Ga0268280_1000598_pt1 | contig 28725 bp, 28 predicted proteins | sample saktaG_9_FD_190139 | JGI IMG/M metagenome (GOLD analysis project Ga0268280, IMG submission 190139) | Saline water microbial communities from Sakinaw Lake, British Columbia, Canada - sak_2011_5_24_40m | ecosystem: Environmental > Aquatic > Non-marine Saline and Alkaline > Saline ...
GCAATGGCATCTGTCCGAGAGTAACACATCCATTTAAGATTAAGCCTGTTCTCAATCAAAATATGGCAAAGAGCCTTCAAAAACTGGACATCAATCGTCAGCGATGAATCACGAAAAATTACTCCTCTGATACGATAATGACTTTTCAGATATTTAAGCTCTTCAATGATACTCTCCGGCGAACGATGCCGGTATTTCTTCCCCAAAGCCAGATTAAACTGGCAAAAGCCACATTTATAAGGGCAGCCTCTCGTTACTTGAATCGCCACTGTGGGATACCTTTTAACAAGATTGGGAGGAAGAATATACTTATCAATAGGAAATAAATCATACGCAGGCATAGGTAATAAATCCAGCTCAGAGATTAAATCTCGAGGATTATTCATAATGATTTGATTATCGTTATGCCGACGGTACGCAGTTCCATTAACGGAATCAAAATCTTTCTCCTGAGATAACCTTTCTAGTATTTCCAATAAGGTCATCTCGCCTTCTCCTATAGCAACAGCGTCTAGCTCTTTGATCTGTTCGAGTGTTTCTAGAGGTAAACAAGTAGGATGTGGGCCACCGGCAAGCAAACATGCCTTTGGAAGAATAGAACGAGTATACTCAAAAAACGCTTTCGCAAGATTAAAAGTTAATGTATATATGGTACAACCAACAACGTCAAACTCGTGTTCTTTTAAATATTCCAGATACTTACTACGCGTTATTTTTTCGAAATAAGGATCCAGAACATGGACCTCATACCCTTTCTCCCTTGCAACGGCTGCCAGACAAGCCTGGCCGTAAATAAAGGTATTAGTACCGGCGGACACCTTAAAGCCCCCATATGCGTAGATGTAAGAAGAATCACAAAAAGGCTGAGTAAGCAAAATCTTCAGCTTTCTTTTCATTACCGTAATATCTCCTTTTCTACTTTCTTAGCATACCAATAGCCCCATATGCCATTTTCTTGAATTGATCAAAAGAATTAATTCGCATAAGCTGTTTCAAAATAAAATTCGGCCGCAGATAAAACGCTTTATATGCACTGGCAGTAATTTCTTTTAACTCTTCTTCTTTAAAATACTGATTCCACACTGGAGTACGAAAATCCTGTAGCGGATTACAAGCAAATTCTTTCCAAACATCACGAGGAATAAATCCTTTTTTTAAGCCCAATTGATATAGCGGGGTATCCGGATAGGGAGTACAAATACTATACTGCGCAAAATTAGGGTCAATTCGTTTTATAAATTCAAGTGTTTTCTTTATGTCTTCGGCTGTCTCATCTAGATTACCAAACATGAAATCCGCGAGAGTAACAATCCCTTCACTACGACACCATTTAAAAACTTTCTCAACCATCTCAAGCTTAATTTCTTTTTTCATACTCTTAAGAACTCTCTCTGAACCTGATTCTACACCAAAACTTAAACGATAACATCCGGCTTTGCGCATAAGCGCTAAAAGTCTTTGATCAACACAATCCACCCTAGTCCTGGCTTCCCACACAATCTTATATTGTCTTTCAATAATACCTCTACAAATATGCTCTACCCTATCACGATTCAAAGTAAAAGTATCATCATGGATAAAAATCTCTTGTATCCCTAAACCCAAAATTTGTTCAATTTCCCCTAATACATATTTTGCCGAATGATACCTATACGTACGCCCCATCCGATTACAAAAAACACAATAAAATGGACATCCACGACTTGTTATCATCGTAGTCATCAAATTATGTTTTGATAACACTGAAGTATACTGCCTATATAAAGAAGATTTTCTACTTGGATAAGAAACACAATCTAAATCCTCAAAAGTACCCATAGTTGGTGTATATACGACCTTACCACTTACTTTACATGCTATACCTGGGACAGTTCTCCTTCTTTCTTGATCATTAAAAACATTCAAAAAATTTATAAAATTTACTTCTCCCTCCCCTGCAAAAGCAAAATCAACTCCATCCAACTGAGCAGTTTCTTCGGGGTAAATAGTCGGATGAGCACCTCCAATCAAAACTTTTATTTGACAATTTATAGATTTTATAGCTTTAACAACCATATAAGCATCACGTAAGGTAAAAGTCATGGCTTGTAATCCAATTAAATCTGGATTATATGATAATGCCTGCTGCGCAGTTTCGACATAGTCCCATCCCATCAGCGCCGCATCTAAAAAGAATGATTCATGACCAGAATTTTCAACTGCAGCCTGTATATACAATAATCCTAGAGGAGGTGTATTCCCTCTATTTTTATCTACATATTCAGGAGTAGCTCCGGAAACAATATTTATGAGAGGAGGATGTATTAAAACAATACGCATTCTATTATATCTTTTTATTTACTAATACTTTTTAGAAATAATTACAACGATTAAATTAAAACTTACACCATATTCATATCATCATTTTCTATTTTGCCACTGAAAGAATTGAGCAGCTGTTATAATGTCTAAATCGAAAGGCAGAATACCTTGCTGAATCTCCAGGTTTTTAACGCGGATTCGAATATCAAAAATTAAAAAACGCAACCCCGATAAAAATGAAAAAAATAAACCCGCGATAATAAACAAGACGCCAACAATTGTAGTAAAAAGTAATAATACGCCAGATCCTGTCTTAAATTTAAGATGACTCGGATCAATCAATAAGAGGAAATAAAATATACGCATGAATAACAAAATCGATACAACAAATACTATAGAAAATAAAAAACCAAAAAAACGCATTGGATAATAAAATAAATATACCTTTAGGAGCGTTTTTAACTGTTGAGCAATAAAGTGATGCGTTGATTTCATTAATCTAGACTCTCTCAATTTTTTATTTACTTGAACATGAGTAGATTCAATCCGCATCCCCATTTGCCCAGCCTGAATCAACATCTCAAGAGTATAGCTAAAATTACTTAAAGTAAAAAATCTCATAGTTGCCAAACGACTTATTGCTCGGAAACCGCTGGTAGTATCAAATACATTAGTTCCGGACAAACGACGGACAACATTGCTCCCCATTTTCTGAAGAAACTTCTTAAACCAGTGGAAATCCTTATTTCCATCGATATCACGACACCCTATAACAATATCGGCTTTTCTTTCAAGAATAGGCTTCACTAATGCAGCAATGCTAGTTCCAGAGTATTGATTATCCCCATCAGTATTAACAATAATATCTGCACCTAAAAAAACAGCTGCTTCAAGACCCCTGCTAAAACTTTGAGCCAACCCTAATCTACGGTGATTTCTAACAATATAATCTACGCCCAATTGCTTTGCTATCTCAACCGTTTTATCGTCACATCCATCATCGATAATTAATACATATATTTCATCAATCCCCTCAATTTTTCGAGGAAGGTCAGCTATAACAAAAGGCAAAGTTTTTTCTTCATTAAAACAAGGAATTTGAATAAATAGTTTCGTCTTTTTCACTGTATATCCTTGGCTAAATTATCAGCAGAAAATGCTGGAGATAACCCGTATATATATAAATATGTAAAGAAACCTCCGAATAAAACGCTTCCACTTCTTACATTATGAAATCCTAAAGATATAAGAATATTTTCAATAACTTCCCTTTTATATGTATATGCTTCCGTAACTATATTTCCTCCAGACAAATTACGTGCATTCCACATAACCTTCCATGCCATGCCACAACTCGGGAACCAAGCGACAACAAACCTACCTACCCGTTTACATTCCAAAAAAATTTCTTGCACGATGTCCAAAGTAAAATGTTCAATAAGCCCACAACTTATTACGAGATTAAAAGAATCATTTTTAAAAGGGAGATTCAACATATTCCCTACAATATAACTATCTACTTTATCGCAATTAGTTTTCGCGATATTATAATCAAGATCAATTGCGGTAACATGGCATCCTCTGTCACGAAGAATCTGACTTATGGATGCTTTTCCGGCTCCGATTTCAAGTACTCTGCCATTGAGTTCGATTCCGGGAATAACCTGCAGTAATTTAGCATATCCATTTTTTGCCTTGTATGTTTGTATTTTTCGCTCTATAAATGAGCGCTGCATACTACTCCAATAAAAACTCCAATTATCTTTCTTTTCGAAGTTCATTTTGTCCTTTTTCTAAAAGATAGCTTTAAAGTATTTCTAAAATGGATGTAATAACTTTATTAACATCTTTATCCGTCATCGCTGGAAAAATCGGCATAGACAAGCACTTTTTATAATACGACTCTGCGTGGGGACAATCTCCCCGGTTAGTGTTAAATTTACCCCTATAAAACGGCTGAATATTCACAGGAATATAATGAACCTGCGTGATTACACCATTATCTCTTAATCTTTTCATAGTATCTGCCCTATCTTTCCCAAGTGCGTCAAAATCAATTTTCAGGACATAAAGATGCCAGTTAGTAAAACGATCTAAGGATTCAAAGGGGATAGTTATGAACTTATTGCCCGAAAAGGCATTGTTGTATGCCTCCGTTATTCTTCGCCTTCTCCTGATAAAATAATCTATTTTTTCTAATTGGGATATGCCTAATGCACACTGAATATCGGTAATTCTATAATTAAAACCAAGAGCTTGCTGCTCATAATACCATGGGTTTAATCCGTTGGGGCCATAAGCCTGTTCTTTATAAACAAGATCATCCTCATTATTGGTTATACCGTGCGAGCGGAGAAGTTTTAACTTCTTATAGAGTTCTTCATCGTTCGTAAAAACAACGCCGCCTTCACCGGTTGTTATATGCTTTACAGGGTGAAAACTCATAACCGTCATATCTGAATAAGTGCAAGAGCCTGCCTTTGCGCCCTTATATACAGAGCCCAAGGCATGGCTTGCATCCTCAATAATAAATATCTTTTCTTTGTACTCGGTCTCTTTTTCCTGAATAATGCTTTTAATCTCTATCATATCACATATCTGCCCTGCAAAATGCACAGGAATAACGACTTTAGTCTTTGAGGTAATCTTTTCTTTTATTTCTTCCGGATCAACATTATAAGTATCATCCTTTATGTCAGCGAATACAGGCCTTGCCCCGCAATAAACACCACAGTTTGCTGAAGCTACAAAAGTATTAGGTGAAGTTATAAACTCATCTCCCTTTTTCAATCCTGCAGCCAGACAAGCGATATGAAGCGCTGCCGTGCCACTTGATACTACAACCGCATATTTTGCCCCAGTATATTCACAAAGCACCTTTTCAAATTCTTTAATTTTACTCCCTTGAGTAAGATGGGAAGATTTTAAAACTTTAACTACCGAATCTATATCAGCATCATCCACACTTTGCCTGCCATAACTAATAATACCTAGCGATGGATACCAGGTTTTTGAATAATAACATCTTCGTATCTCATCACATAGTCCACTTTTATAATCTTTAAAAAATGCAGAAACACATCCTTCGATTGATGGCAGATCTTGGACTAAAACCCTTGATATTTTCTGAGTATTGAGAGATAAATCTTTACCGCGTTTAGCGGCAAAATGATAATCATTAATTCTTATTGGTTTTATAAGAGTACTATCCTTATTAAAGTTTTTGGCAATTAACATAGCAAAATCATGCTTTGATATAGATGTTCGGCTGGCAAGATTAAAAATGCCTATTAAGTCTTTATTAAGCATTTTTTCCATTATTCTGGCAAATTCTAGCGTATATATTGAAGAAAATACTGCATCGATAAACCCATTTATACTACACCCTCTCTCTAAATTATATAATATCCATTCAGCAAGGCTATGCTTATTCTGAATATTCCAGCCGAATATATTTGTCCTTACTATGATATGGTTTTTGTGCTCTTTTACGACGCCTTCGGCTTCGTATTTGGTTAAACCGTAGTAGTTGCATGGGGACACAGAATCTTCTTCGCTATAGTTACCCTTTTCTCCATCATAAACGGCATCTGTTGATATGTAAACTAACTTAATATCTTGTTTACTACAAGCATAGACAATATTTCGCGTACCCTCGACATTAACTCTTTTTGTTTCCTCCTTATTATTCTCACAATAATCAATATTCGTTAAGGAAGCACAGTGTAGGATTATATCAGGCTTATAATCCAATAGAAAATTCTTAACTGATTGTTTATCGGTAATATCTACTTTAAAAGAATCTACTCTAGGAATAAACACCTTATGATAATTATACCAACCTGTTATGTCATATTTATCCCGGAGGATAAATGTCAAATTACTACCTAATAATCCGCTTATTCCAGTTATTAGCAGTTTTTTCTTCATAGTAAATTTAAATTTTTAAGCAGGAACACCTTCTTTTGACCACCTTGATTGTTCTATATTGTAATCACCCTTAATTGTGAGTAGAATCTTATTGAGATCAGCAACAGATAACCATTGCTTATTATTAGCTGAAGTATACTCAAAATCTTCACTGCATGGCTTTCCAGGTTTTCCCTTATTTAGAAGTTCATTCTTATAGTCTTTGTTCTGAGTAACTATAAAGAAATCCTTAAATTCCAGAGCATTTTTTGCATCAGAATTACTTATGAGAACCTCATTTATCTTCTCTCCGGGGCGCACTCCTACGATCTCCTGCTTGCATTCAGGGCATATCGCTTTAGCTAAATCTACAATACGCATAGAAGGTATCCTGGGGATAAACATTTCTCCGCCTTGCATATTCTCAAGGCAAAAGAAAACAAAATGGCTTGCTTGATCGAGTGTTATCCAAAATCTTGTCATATCCGGATGCGTTATAGGTAAAACTCCTGTGGACTTACGCTCATCAAAAAACGGCACAACAGAACCCCTGCTTCCAAGAACGTTGCCATATCTTACCACTGAAAATTTAGTCTGATGTGTACCACTATAAACATTCGCCGCCGTAAATAGTTTATCCGAGCACAGTTTTGTCGCTCCGTATAAGTTTATAGGATTACAAGCCTTATCAGTTGACAGAGCAACTACATTCTTTACATTGGCTGATATAGCCGCATCAATTATATTCATCGCCCCCATAACATTAGTCTTCACAAACTCGCAAGGATTATATTCAGCTGCAGGCACTTGTTTTAACGCAGCAGCATGAATAACATAGTCAACACCCATAAAAGCGCGCTGCAACCTATTAAGATCTCTCACATCACCTAAAAAATACCGCATAAATGGATACTTTTTTATATTCCAAACTTGAGACATCTCGAATTGCTTTAACTCATCTCGGCTAAATATTATAAGTTTATTTGGCTTATAGCCACCATCAACAATCATCTGAACCATCTTTTTACCTAATGATCCAGTACCACCAGTTATCAGAATATTTTTGTTATTTAACATATTAGACCGTCCTTTTTAAGCCCTAAGTTATCTACGGCGTTTATTGTGCTTTTTCCACTCCTTATTTCCTTATCATTTCTTCATAAAATTATTCATCCAGAATTCCTGCAAGAATATTGCAAGCACTCCGAGAAACAAGCCCATGACTATTGATGTTACTAAAGCTTTCTTTTTACTCGGGTTTATTGGACTAGGAGAAACTCTCGGCTGTGCTATAATTTTCAAATTAGAGATAAAACTTTTACTTATACTTAACTGATCTATCGCCATTTCGAAACCACTTATTTGAGAATCGGTATTTTTAAGTTCAAGATTTAAATTAACCCTACGGATGGATAGCTCGCTAAATTGGTTATTCAGTTGATTTGAATAGCTTGTATTATTTTGGATAAAATTTGTAAGCAGTAAGATTAAAACATTTTCTGTAGTTACATTATTTTTCAATAGACCTTCGCGCTTAAGTAATATCTGTGCTGTATTTTCATTTACAATCTTTATTTCTTCCCGTAGTTTATCTTCTCTAACTGTTACTTCTTTTATTTGCTCCTGCAAATTTTTAGCCTTTTCCTTAGCGCCTATAATAGCGCGTTCATTTGATTTTATTTGACTGACAATATCAGCAGTTATGGCTTCAATACTTTTGGCATAGCTACCGGATATTAAATTAGCCAAATTCCGCAGTAAGATTATACCGGATTCTTTCTTATTGTTTCCCAGGTCAACGCTTACTTGTAAAATATTGGTTTTACTCGGAATTAACACCTTAAAGTCTAAGTTGTTTTTTTCTAAATCCATGTTTAATATTTTTTTAAGCTCCCCATCATAAGCACCGCTCACAATCATACCTCTCAAATTTTCCGCAGGCTCAAGATCATTTGCCCCAGTTAATGACTGTCCGACAACCGGAGGCTGAATCATCATTGAAATCCTATATATCTTCGGGGAAAATAGGATATTGATAATCCCTATAGCAAGAACCAATAAGAATACCGCAATCAAAGTCTTTTTGCGCTTAGCAATTACTTTGATATACTGGCTTAGGTCAATTTCATCTTCCTGTGTGTACTGTTGATTTTCCATTTACGCCTCCTAAATTACGGTTTCTTGATGAGATTGCTTCGGCGCTTCGCGCCTCGCAATGACCACAGGAAGCAAGCACTCCATCTCCTGTTTTAGTTTATTATATTCTATCTCTTTTATCTGTAAAAAATGCTGAAGGAGCTTGAATTTCTCTTCTAGGCCTTTCTCGGTTAGAAGATAATGGATTTTTCTTAGTTTCCCGGGGTTACCGGTGAAGTTTTTAGCCTTGATAAAACCCCTTAAAATAAGTTCCCGTAGAAGATAGTTAGTTTTACCTAAAGAGATGTTCAGGCGGGTGGAAAGATCCCGCTGAGTAGCATTTGGGTTGGCTTCTAACTCTTTGAAAATAAAGAGAGTTTCTTCTGTTTGTGGCTGTTCAGTCATTGAACAAATATTGTACCAAGGGAGAGGAAAAAGTCAAGAAAAATGATAGAAATTGTCAAGCCAAAGTAGAAATGTCGTATTGTTACCAAAGTAGAAAAAACATCATAGACAGTGTACGTAATTGCATTAAAGATAGGCAGTTACAGAAGAAATACGGCGGATTTCATTACAGAGTAGAAATCAGATCTATTTTCCTAGCATCCTCTCAATTATCCCCACCACATAACTATATGTCCTTTTGGGATTATCTATATTCTTCCAAGCGACTATACCAAAAGCTTTCTTTACCTTCTTCTTCCCATATTGACTTGTTTTTAAGATTATATCTGCGATTACTTCCGGATTATTTTCTTCAAAAACAATCTCCGCGTATTTTCTGGCTTTTGCGTATGCCGCTTTGCCATATTGCTCTTCTACCCCTTTTAGTTTCAATTCCAGCACTTTAGGATCATAGAGCCTTAGGATTTTATACATCTTTGGCAATCTTTGATCATAAGGCTTACCGGTTAAGGTGTCATATTTTACTTCAATTAACCTTTTCCTTCTTAATTCCCCCATTCCTTTAGCGATAACACCTCGATCCACTCCACCAAATTGCTTAATTATGGTAACGACGCTTTTTGACCAAAACGGCTTTGAGTCGCTGATATCCGCATAAGCTAAATTTATAAAATAGCAGAACTTAGCCCGTAAAGATAAATTCCTGTTCCAACCAAAATTAAAATAATCATCCGGAAGCTCAAAAAAATCTGGGGACGGTTCTATTTTTCCATAACTAGACTCGAGAAAAATAGAACCGTCCCCAGATTCATAATCCACTAGCATTATAGTCACATCTTTACCATAACTCTTCTCAAATTTTATCAGTTTATATTTCTGCTCTAATTTCTTAAGCACTTTTGTAATTTGCCTTCTATAATCTGAATTAACCCAACCTTCATAAATCCCCAAATATTTAGCTAATCCTTCATAGGATACGGTTAATTTAACTCCGGTTCTACCTTTAAATTCCTTAAGCAAGTACACATAAATATCAAAAGCCCGCTCATCCCTCTCTTTTGCCATTTGCGGCGCCAGTGCTGGATTCTCCATAAACTCCCAGCTCACCGGAGTTGAAGGGCCGATAAAATCCAGATACTTCTCGATATTCTCATCGATCTTAATCGTTTTAATATAATTTAAGATCTCCTCGGCTAAATCTTTAGACTTAATCAAAACATTCACTTCATTACTTTTATTAAATGAAGCTTCCGTCCAGTTCGTACTTCCTAATATAGCTATATTATTATCTATAATCATTGTTTTAGCATGCGTATATCTTACCGGCTCATCATAATACACCTTTATTCCTGCTTCTCTCAGCCGCTTGTAAGCCCGAATGCTTTTAATCTTCGCTTCCCAGTCGCTGGTGCTCCTGCGCTGCACAAAATCCACATTCTGGTCCAGAATAACTTCCACCTCCACCCCTCTTTGTTTTGCCTTAATCAACCCATCAATCAACTGATCCGCCTTTAAATTTTCTTTATATGCAGACAATTCAATCACAAACATTACCAAATTTATCGACTTCTTAGCATTAGACAAAGCTTCAATTGCCGCCGGAAAGTATTTAGTCCCACTAATATCCGCCACTTCTGCCTGATAGCAATAAGCGCTTGCAGTTATTCCCAACACCCCAATAATCATAGACAGTGTACATAATCTCATAATTGTTAGCTAGTTACAAAACAAATACAACAAACTACAGCAGAGAGACACTCTGCTTCGAAGTTATTTTTTAAGCAAATTAACGAAAGTTTTTGACTCAAGCAAGCCAAGCTCACTGCTATTTTCAAGAAACCGGCTGACATCCTTCCTTACCTTTACCCAATCTAGAGTTTCAACGGTTTTTTTAATTTTCCCTCTCCAATTATCAACGTTAAGTTTAACCGACTTTGGAGATGTTTGAACAAAAGCGTTATTAAGCATAACAAAATTTGGCTCTAAGTCTTTAAATTTTGTCAGATACCATAACAAATCATACCAATCCCTACCCTTAGTGTACTCACGGCATAAAAGCGCGTGCACTTTACCGGCAAATAAAGAAGCTAGATCATAATGCTGCATATAAAACATGAAATTTGAATTATACACGCTGCTGGTTTCAATTCCACCTAGAGGCGGGTTAGCATCAATTTCTACCTTAATGGCAATTTTCTGGTTTTTTAAAGGACTTAGGCCAGTTTCAAAAAGAATACCTGAGAATTTTAATAAAGCGCTATGCACAGCGCGGCTATCATCATATTTAATCTCCAGGTCATATCCGGCTAGCTTAAACTCCTGTAAAATATTCTTTACCATATCAGTAAAGTTATAATTCTTTGCCTTGATTGACAAACTAAAATCAAGATCCTCAGAAAACCGATTGATTCTATAAATAAATCGTAAAGCAGTTCCTCCCGTAAAAACAAGATTTTGATAGAATTTATTTTTATAAACAATGTTAAGAAAATATGCTTGCAAATACTCCCTGACCCGGTTAAGGTTTTGATTTTGCGTTAAATTAGGATCAACAACCGACTTAATATAATCTTTCATCTAAGTGTTTTATGCCCTTTCTTTGCTGATTTAATAAAACCCGTGAATAACCGGGCGATATTATTGGTTTTTTTATTATATCGGCTCCTAAATTCATCGAAACGCTTTAAATTCAAGCTTTCCAGATTTTGGAACCTATAGGACTCAAATACGCTCTCGCTTCCATCCATATCTTGATGAAAATAAAAAAAATCCAGAATTGCTTTCTCAGGATAAGCGATAAAATAATCTTGTCCTTGCTCAATTACTTTAGTAAACCCGAAAAAAAGGCTCTCCTTAATTGAACGGTAATCAAAAACTCCCAATGGAGTCTTAAGCTTTGTTGTTTTTTTAGTGGAAACAGAAGTATAAACCATCACTGCCTCCGGAATTAAATCGTAATAACTCAAAGCATACTCCAGGCTAATATATGATGGCGAAAGTAGAAAATTTGAAACAAAGCCCATAGATAGCGGCTGTTTTCTAAGGTCATTACTCAAAACATAAACTCCGCGCTTAAGCAAAACAAGATGCCCTTGCCTGCGCCAATATCGCACCTGGCAACGGATATTCTGCGGATCCTCACCAAGCAAAGAAAAGGTTGAAGAATCAATCACCTGATCTTTACTATATTTTTTAACAAATTCCGTAAGCTTCATTTCTTTATATATATAATTTTATATATCTACAGAAACAAGTATGCACGATAAATCCCCTTTTGTCAAGTAATATCATAAACAGTGTATGTAATCTCATTAATGCTAGGTAGTTACAAAACAAATACTACATATCAAAGGTGACAGTCATAAAGAGCGTAACTATCACCTTTTTATTTGTAAAACAATTTATTAGCTTTTCTAGATTGCTTTAAGAAGTTATCTTTTGAGACGATTGGTCTTTTTATTCTTTTTTCCAACTGCTTCCTAGCATTACCGGCAATATCTCCTCCCGCTTTAGCATCAGATTTAAGCTTCGGCACGCCCCGTGAATCTTCAGTCCGATGAATTTCGGTAGTTGACCTTTCTCCAAGCATTGTAAAAATAAGTTCAAAATCATCCATATGGTCGCGCAGGTTTTCACGTTTTAACCGTTTTATCTTCTTATACTGGCTAGGCGTGATTCCAAAGGTAGCTTTTGAAATTTCTGCTGTTAAAATTTCGTAATCCTTTTGCTCTTGCGCCCCGCGTTGCTGCCATTCATCCGTAAGTTCTTCACGAATAGCAATACCCCGCATTCTTTTCTCAATCCAATCATCAGGATAACCTTTAAGCTTGTAAAGCATCCTTGTCCTTTTTGTAGCAAGCTCAGGATTTTCAATCTCCTGAATACGTTCATAGCCAACTTTCGCTAACCAACGTTTAAATGGCTCTGCCCTAGACGATGGAACTGACTGGATAATCCTAAAAATACCTTCGGTATTAGCGCAATTCAACTTTTGAGGCCCTCCTGTCGTCTTAATCAAAAGGGGGGTGGCAATTTGCCCCCACCCTTTGGAGAGCTCCGGATCCCTTCTGCGCATATCCTTTATGTACCCATCAGGCTGCACCGAATCCGTAAGCACCGCCACTACATCATTAACCACAAACCACCACTCATTATTATGAATGGTTTTGCGTATCCCTTTTCCTTTAAATATCGCTATCTTTGTGTCCATACTTTCCTCCTTCTTCTGCGTTATCTTTATCTTCTTTCTATCACAATAGACGCGAAAAAAGGTAAAATCTAACAATAATCATAGACAGTGTACGTAATCTCATAATTGCTAGCTAGTTACAAAACAAATACTTCAATCGAATCTATTCTTACCCTTCTACTTCGATGCTTATCTTTTTCACTCCCGCCGGCAGCTCTTTCTTTTCCGTCTCATTAATCGTATATTGCCAATCGTCATAATCAAAACTTACCGCGTAACATCGCTCACCCTTCTTCCCATCAAACTTAACCAAAAATCCGCCATCAGCCATGCGCAACCCTCCTCTTTTCCATCGCCTTAACCAAAGCTTTCGGGTTTTCAATCAAATCCGTAGCGCTCCAGGCATCGCTACAGTATTTTTTCATATATGCATAAGGCAAATACCCGTATCCATTACTTCCCCAATTCGCGCCCCAAGAATTTTTAAACTTAAAAACTTTAAATTTATCATCATACCCCACAATACAAATAGCATGCCCGCCCACTGATTTTTCCTTAAGCTTAGGCATAGGGACAAAGCCATTTCCTTCTATTCTTTCAGCAAACCAGGAATTAAACACCTGCACACCAGCCACAAAAGGTCCATTGACCAACAAGCTACGTTTCATTTCAACCTGAAACTTAATGCGGGCATAAGCCTTAATCTTAAACTTTATGGCATCCTTATCCGCGCCTGCTCTGGGACGAGTTTTCTTCGCCGCGACATACGGCCAAAATGATTCATGGCAAACGCCGTGATTTAATAACACTTTCATCGCGATACGCGGATAAGTGCCATCTTTAAAGGGAATGCCATCAAATTTCTTACAGAGATTATAAAGAAAACGCGGAGAAAGCCTGATTAGTTTATGATATTCTTTCTTATCCTGAAATTCCTTAACCCCGACCACGGAAGCAAACGCGACACAAGTTCCTTCCCTACCTTGATTTCTAACCGGGCTCATTAATTTAGTAAAATCAAAACTTAGCGGAATGATAACGGCAGGCAAAACTAATCCCATCGGTATATCACGGATGTCTTTTGGATCCTTAAAACAACCCAGAGACAAGTGTTTATTCATAAGAAAATTATAGCATTAAAGTCATAGACAGTATCAGCAATTTTATCAAGGGCAGACGATTACAAAACAAATACAATAGGAGGCTATACTGGAACTACATCCAATCTCAACCTGTATCCAATATGCTCCAGAATATTCTCTATAGCATCCAAATTAGAGAATTCGCCCTCTTCAATTTTGGAAATGTATTGTTGAGTTACCCCTATTTCTTCAGCGAGTTGTTCCTGAGAGAATTTATGCCGGATACGGTATCCAATAATTTTCTTCGCCACCGTTGCCTTCTCCATAAGTAAACCGTAGCGAGCTTTAAAATCCGGATTCTTTTTTATTTTTTCTTTAATATAATCATCAACTTTTCTCATGGACTAAGCCTCCTTACTTACTTCTCATTAAAAAATCTTTTCTTCTTTCTTGGGCAATCTCTATTTCCTTTCGCGGGACCTTCTGTGTCTTCTTCACAAAACCGTTAGTAAATATTATTCTCTTCTCATAGAAAAAGAAAAACAAAACCCTAATCTGCCCTTCTTTGCCTTTAAACCTTAACTCAAAGAGGCCTTCTCCAAGATGATCTGTATGGGGATACCGTAATTGGGGACCAAAGTCTTGGAGCAATTGTTGTTTAATAACAAACTTATCCTGTGTTTCTAAATCTAATGACTCAATAAATTTTTCTACAGGTCTTTTTCCATCAATAGTCTCGTAAAAAATACAGATGTACTCTTGCATGGAACCTTTCTGAATAAAGTATACAACTTTTTAGTTGTGGAGTCAAGTTTTTATTTCATCTCCTATGCCAATAGACGGACAATGAGGATAAATCTAACAAAAATAATTTAAATCTAAAATATTTGTTCTATAACCCTTTACATTTCAAGGCATTAGCTACACTGTCTATACTACTGTAATCAACAGATTATGCCACCACGGAATTTCTGCAACAAGCTGTTGCAGAAATGGTTTGTTTTTATGAGATTGCTTCAGCGCTTACGGCGCTTCGCAATGACGCTTTAGAAAGGGATGGTGACTCCAGCTTCTATGGCTTGTTCTTTTTGGCGGGATTTGAGTCTTAGAAAAACTTCAGCATCAAAATGTTCTAGGAATTTATGCGTCATAGACAGAGTTATACCTAAAGGCTCACCAAATTCATTCTTCAGCGCGAAAATAACTTTGTTGCGACCAAAGGTTACCTCTGCTCCAAATTCGATTGCCCTCACCTTACCTTGCCCATAATCCATCTGAAAAGTTAGCCCTAAATTGCGGCCAAACTTCCATTCACCATAAAGAATAAGTATTTGGCCGGGTGCGCTCAGACGGCTTTGGCGAATACCTACGCCAATACGATAGCGAATTTCTCCTTTTTTAGGATAAAACTTTGGCGATTCAATTTGAACCTTGAATTCAAAGCGCGAGGTCGAGCTGCCATCAAATATATAAACCAGGCGGTTAGCCGAAGTTATATCCCAATAACCCTTAAAGGTTAATCTGTCACGGCCATCTTCAGATATATATTCAATCTGTTGATTATTGTTTAGTTTCCAACTTCCTTTGAAAGTATAGGTCTCGGGCTTGCCTTTACGGCAGGTAACTTCAAAACAAAGTTCATTGTAATCATTGGCATACCAAGTGCCTTTAAGCTTAAGAATGCGCAGACGTGAAACAGGGACTGTCCCCGAAGGGGACTGTCCCTGTTTTTCTACTGTTTGAATTGTTTCAATAACCAGAGAATCAAATTCAGCGGCGATAAAACGTTTACGCAGGCTATTTTTGGGCTTCATAGATTTCTTTAATTGTATCCTCTATGCCAAATTTATACTGCCAATCAGGATAATGCGCTTTAAATTTAGAGACATCACTAATCCACCAAATATGATCACCAATTCTATGCGTATCAATATATTCATAGTCAAACTTTTCATTAGTCAACTTTTCGCAAAGCTCAATTGCCTCTAGAATTGAAACATTCGCAAACCTGCCTCCACCGATATTGTAAACTTCTCCGCAGCGTGGATTCTGGAAATAATGGTAAAACGCGTTGACCAGATCAAAGGAATGAATATTATCCCTGACCTGCTTTCCTTTATATCCATAAATTTTATATTTGCGTTTGGTTACCGCGCATTTAACTAAATAAGATAAAAACCCATGCAACTCGGCACCGGAATGCGCCGGGCCGGTAAGGCAGCCCCCTCTAAACACACCCGTCTTAAGATGGAAATATTTTCCATACTCCTGTGTCATAATATCCGCGGCAACCTTTGAAGCGCCGAAAACCGAATGCAGACAATTATCAATGCTCATTGTCTCATCAATACCTTTAAAATACTTATGGTCAATAGAAATCTCAAAGCGCTTTTCTTTTTCAATTAAAGGCAGGCGGTTTGGCGTATCACCGTAAACTTTGTTAGTGGAGGTAAAAATAAAAACCGCGCGGGGAGAGAATTTGCGCAGAGCCTCCAGCATAACCAACGTGCCTTGAGCATTAATCCCAAAGTCGACCGTCGGGTCTTTAGCTGCCCAATCATGAGATGGCTGGGCTGCGGCGTGCACAATTAAAACGATATTTTTATTGTATTTCTTGAATATTGAATTTATTCTAACCTGGTTACGAATATCTATCGAATAATGCCGGTAGTTTTTATGCAGCTTCTCAAGGCGTTTTTTGTTCCAAAGAATCGAGCCATCTGCGCCAAAAAAACTTTTGCGCATATTATTATCTATGCCGACGACATCAAAACCTTTTTCAACAAAAAAACTTACGGTTTCAGAACCAATCAAACCACATGAGCCGGTTACAATAACTACGGACATTGATAATCCTTTTGACTTAAGGGACAGTTCCCGTAGGGGACTGTCCCTGTTTATTTACTATAAAGCTCGTTAATATCCCTTAGCTTGCTCTTAAGCCAAGGCGCATGCTTTAGCGACCAATCTACAGTAAGCTTAAGGCCTCCGGCGAGCTTAATGTTCGGTTTCCAGCCAAGTTCTTTGGTAATTTTTCCAGAATTAAGGCTATACCTTATATCGTGGCCAAGGCGGTCCTTAACAAACTCAAACCTGTCCTGGCTAACACCCAAAGTTTTTAACAATAATTTAACTGTATCAATATTCTTGCTCTCACAAGTACTGCCCAAATTATAAATCTGGCCGATTTTACCCTTATGCATAATCGTCATAATACCGCGCACGCAATCATCAACATAAAGCCATTCGCGCACATTTATTCCTTTTCCATAAACCGGTATATTTAGCCCTAACAATATTTTTAAAACTGACAGCGGGATAAGTTTTTCCGGATACTGCCATGGCCCATAATTATTCGATGGCCGGATAATGATTGCGGGAAATTTATATGTCCTGATATATGATTGCACTAAAAGATCTGCTGCTGCCTTAGATGCCGCATAAGGGCTATTCGGCTTAATTAAAGAGTTCTCGCTAAATTTACCATTGGGGATCTCTCCATAAATTTCATCAGTCGAGATGTGAATAAACTTACTTACCTTATATTTACGGCTAGCATCTAGCAATATTTGAGTTCCTTTAATATTCGTATCAATAAATGGCGTGGCGTCGTCAATGCTCCGATCAACGTGGCTTTCCGCGGCGAAATGTAAAATAACATCTGGTTTTTCTTTCTGAAAAATAGATTGGATACTGGATTTATTGCAGATATCAGTTTTATAAAATTTAAATTTGCCTTTTACTTCTTCGAGGCGCTTAAGGTCACCAGCATAGGTAAGCTTATCGATAATAACAATCTCGGAAATAACCCCCCTGCCTTGTTTCGTCATTGCGAGGATGCCGCAGGCAGCCGAAGCAATCTCTTCAGCTTGAGATTGCTTCGGCGCTTCGCGCCTCGCAATGACGAGCCTCACAAAAGCGCTGCCAATAAAACCTGCGCCGCCGGTGATTAAGATTTTAGGTATTCTTTTACGCATTCGTCTAAAACTGAGTTGATGTTTCTGACTTTAAAACCTGATTTTTCAAGTTTACTTGTGGATAAAATCAAATTAGTCCTCACCAGGCCTAATTTATTTAATGTAATTGTTTGCAGTTTAAATGCCGGGACATATTTTTGGTATACTTTCATCAGATCAGGGTAACGCAAACCCCCTTTGTTTACCACATTATACACTCCCCACGCGTTAATTTTAATTAGATGCTTAATTGCCTTAACAAAATCCGGGATATAGGTAACCGAGTTAGGAATATCAATGACCTTATTATATTTTAAAAGCTTATCTAATACATTTTTAGGATGTTTAGCATTCAACAAAGGAATCCTTATCCTGGTAATCAAAACATTATAATCTTTGGCCAGCGCCTCAAGCGCCCTTTCAGCGTAAATCTTGCTGCGACTGTAAAATAATTTGAAGAAATAATCTTGGCTCTTTTCATCAATCGGCTTATTCCTTTTATAATCATAATTAAAAATACAACCACTGCTTATATGCACAAGCTTAATGTTGCTACGCAGGCATATTTCAGCCAGAATTACTGGAACAAAACTGTTTGCCAATAAAGTTGCGTCCTTTTCCAGTTCGCAGTCATCCACGTTATGCCTGCCGGTAATACCAATGCAATTAATGATTATTTTAGGGTTGTATTTCTTAACCAGCTTCTCGGCATCGCTAAAACAATTTATCATTGAACCGTCAATCCTGCAATCAAGCTCTTTTTGTAAGCGCTCGCCGATAAAACCTTTACCCAAAATTATAATATTTTTATTCATTCTTAAGTAAATCTTTTAAATATTCACCATAACTGGTAGGTACGGCATCGGCAAGCCTTGCCAACTGCTTTTTATTAATATAGCCCATACGATATGCCACCTCTTCGATACAACCAATTTTTAACCCCTGCCTGTCTTCTATGGTCTTAATAAAAATTGAAGCATCGATTAGCGATTCATAGGTGCCCGTATCCAACCAGGCATGACCGCGGCCAAGAAATTCCACCTTGAGCTTACCTCTTTTAATATATTCATTATTTACTGAGGTGATCTCAAACTCCCCCCTTGCGGAAGGCTTAATATTCTTAGCAATTTTTACCACTTGATTATCATAAAAATACAATCCTGAAACTACCCAATCAGATTTTGCTTTCTTGGGTTTTTCTTCAATTGAAATCACCTTACATTTTTTATCAAATTCAAGCACGCCATAGCGCTGAGGATCTCTAACTGTGTAGCCGAAAACAATCGCCCCACTTTTTAACTTTGCCGATCGCTGCAGAAGTTCGCTTAAATCATAACCATAAAAGATATTGTCGCCTAAAATAAGGCAAACGCTATCGCCGCCTATAAAATCTTCAGCAATAATAAAACTTTGCGCAATACCTTTTGGCTCAGGCTGGACAAGATAAGAAAATTTTACTCCCAGGTCATGGCCACTACCGAGCAAATCCTTAAATCTTGGAGTATCCTTAGGAGTAGAAATTATCAGAATATCTTTAATTCCGGCCAGCATTAATACGGAAAGCGGATAATAAATCATCGGCTTATCATAAATCGGCAGCATCTGCTTGCATACGCCTTTGGTAATTGGGTAAAGCCGCGTCGCTTTACCTCCGGCAAGAATTATCCCTTTCATTTGATTATCCTCCTTGCCCGCCGGGAGGCAGGCCAAATTTAAAATATAAATATATGAGTACGGATAATGTTATTAATGTTATTGCATTAGCAATTATAATTATTGGATCGCGCCGGGCGATTCCATAGACCATCCATAAACAAACACCCGCGGAAAGTTGGAATAATGTAACTGGGCTTACGTCATGAACAGACTTAGTCCTGAGCGACCTAAATATCTGCGGAACGAAAGAAAACATGGTGAGCGTAGCGGCTATTGCGCCGATTATTGTCCAAAGCATAATTGATATTATACTAAGATTAAGAAAAATTGAAAGAAAAACCCTTAATTCCCAAAACTTTACAAATACGCATTAAGGTGGCTAAGGTAATATTCATTTTACCTTCCTCAATTCTTGAAATATGCGGTTGTATCATACCCAATTTTAATGCCAATTGCCCCTGGCTCATCCCTTGTTCTAATCTTTTCTTTCTTATACAACTGCCAATATTAGAAAACTGTGAGGAATAATCAGACTTAATGCGAACAGCAACCTTGCCAACCGGTAGAATACTTTCATAAATAGTTTGCCACCAATCGCGGAAATCAGATTTTTTCTCAGCTTTTCTCCAATATTGAAAAATACCCGGCCAAAAATTAATAAATTCAGCCTTACTAATAATCGAGAATAATTCCTTTGGCTCCTGACAACGCGAAAGAAAAACAACCATACGCATCGGAAACTTCGAGTGCTGCGGGTTATTGAGAATATCCACGGTCTCTCCCAGCGCCTTATTATTTAAATCCCAAAAATATTTTGAAATCATTTTTTTCATTCTAATACCTCGTCAATAAACTGTTTTATTTCATTCTCCAAATAAATTACCATTTCCTTGGCATTAAACTTTTTATCATATATGTCTAAGTCTAACAAATCAAGTTTCAAGTCTTGCCTAGAGAAACTACGATACCAGTGCACTAGCCCTCTTTGCAGGTGCCCCGATATTTTACCAACGAACAAATGCAAAGGTTGAATTTTCTTTGATAACATATACAAATCAAAAACATCTCTGGCCTTCTTCCTGCCAGAGACCACCTGCCTGCCGATCTGATCTTCCTCAGGAAGCAGTCCGGTGATCGCTACGATTTTATGAAAATAAATATCCCCCGCGCTATAAACTGGCACGGAATCAACTTTGATAATTTTGGGTTTATCCAAAATAACATCCTGGATAAAATCAATCTTTAACTGTCTGGAACCCCTAAGAGGAACAGAATAAAATCTTACTTTAGCTTTTCCTAAAACTTGCAATTCTGATTCAAGCTTTATACCTTTAAAATTATTTTTTAACTTAGAAACAATCGAACTAACCTCCCGGTTAGTATATCTAGGAGAGAAAAAATCTAAATCTACTGAAAATCTATGTTGTAAATAATAAAGCTCCAGGGCCGTGCCACCTGCTAAAGCAAAGCTTGTTTTTTCCTTAGAAAAAACTTTTAAAACTTCTTTTTGTGCGCTTCTAATGTAATTGTCCATTTTATATATTATATTATATATTACATATATAATATAATATATAAAATTTAATTTGTCAAGTAAATATTTAGTGAATAATTTTTAAGAATCTACGGGAGCCGGCTTTGAGGGTGCCGGGTTCAAGGGGGATAAAATCGTCTTTTTCGATTCTAACATTATTAAAACTGACTGCCCCCTGTTTAATCAATCGGCGGGCTTCATTACCACTTGCAACAAGCTTACTTTCAGTAAGTATGGTTAGAATATTCTTCTTGCCGTCAGTTTTGAACTTAGGTATCTCTTGAGGAATTTCCTTTTGAGAAAATACACGAGTAAACTCCTCGGCCTCTTTTTCTGCAGCCTGCGCTGAATGATACTGTGAAATTATAATCTTGGCTAAATTTACCTTTGCTTCTTTAGGATGCAGCTGTTTAATCTTATTTAAATCTTCATCCGTGAGCAACTCATAATATTTAAGCATTAGCTCGTCGGAAATAGACATGATTTTACCAAACATTTCCTTGGCCGGTTCATTAATACCGATATAATTGCCATAAGACTTGCTCATTTTCTGGACACCATCAGTGCCCTCCAAAAGAGGCATAGTCATCACTACCTGCTGGGGCTGGTTATAATCTTTTTGAAATTCGCGACCAACCAAAAGATTAAAAATCTGGTCTGTACCACCTAACTCAATATCAGCTTTAAGCATTACTGAATCATAACCCTGCATAAGAGGATACATAAACTCCAAAATAGAAATATTCTCTCCCTCGGTGTATCTTTTTTTAAAATCATCGCGCGCAAGCATCTGAGAAACCGAAGCATGCGTAGTAAGCTTAAAAATCTCCACCCCCGTCATCCTCCCAAACCACTTGCTATTAAAAACGATTTTCAGCTTGCGCATATCCAAAATTTTAGCGACCTGCTTTTTATAAGTTTGCGCATTCTTTGCCACTTCTAACCTGGTTAGCTGTTTTCTGATTTCAGAGCGCCCGCTTGGGTCACCGATTTGACCGGTAAAATCACCGATCAGAAAGTAAACTTCATGGCCCAGGTCCTGAAAACTACGTAACTTTCTTAAAAGCACAGTATGGCCTAAATGTAAATCCGGAGCAGTCGGATCAAAACCGGCTTTAATTTTTAAGGGGCGCTTAGTTTTAATGCTCTGCGCAAGCTTCTTACGCAGCTCATCTTCAGAGATTATCTCTAAGACACCCCTTTTAATTATTTCTAATTGCTTATCGGTATCCATCATCATGATTAACGAGTGTCATTGCGAGGAGCGCAGCGACGAAACAATCTCAAAGATAGATTGCTTCGGGCACTTCGTGCCCTCGCAATGACAAAATACTTATAACCTTGCCGTTAAACCAATCTTCGCCTGCTCCACATCCACCTTGATTACTTTTACCTTTATTTTATCTCCGGGCTTTAAATTCGCAACTGTTTCTTTATCAATTTCGCTGGAATAAATCAAGCCTTCCAGGTCATCATCAATCTTGGCAAATACCCCGAATTCAGTAAGGCTGGAGACCTCCGCTTCTAATTGCGTATCTAAAGGATAGCGTTGGGCAATTTTAATCCAAGGATTCTCCTGCAATTGTTTTAGCCCTAAAGCAATCCGGCGATTAGTCGCATCAACTGAAAGTATCGAAACATCAATCTTCTGGCCCTTCTTTAAAACATCCTGAGGATGGCCGATTCTTTTCGTCCAGGAGATATCGGATACATGAATCATCCCCTCCAGGTTAGAATCTAACTCCACAAATGCCCCGTACTCCGTGAAGCCGCGTACCTTACCGGATATACTGGTACCCACCGGATATTTGCTTTCTGCTTCCAGCCAGGGATTCTGCTCTAACTGCTTTAAGCTCAGTGAAATCCTACGGGAATCTTTTTCGACGCTTAAGATCTGAGTTTCTACCGTATCTCCGACGGCAAACATCTCACCCGGATTATTCACGCGCTTGGTCCAGGAGATCTCGGAAACATGGATTAAGCCTTCAATGCCTTTTTCCAATTCCACAAAAACTCCGTAGGGCAGGATATTCACCACCTTGCCTTTTACTTTTGCCCCGATTGTGAATTTACCCTCGATATCTTTCCAAGGATCAGCTAATCTCTGCTTAAGCCCTAAAGAAACTTTACCAGAGGCCTGATCAAGATTTAAAATCACCACTTCGATTTTATCTCCGATCGCCACAATTTCAGATGGATGGCTGATCTTTGACCAGGACATATCCGTAATATGTAACAGTCCGTCCACTCCGCCTAAATCAATAAAGGCCCCAAAATCAGTGATCGCTTTAACTAACCCGGGATAGACACCACCGATCTTTAATTCACCCCAGATTTTGCCCTTCGCTACATCCCGGTCTGCCTGCACTGCCTCGCGGCGGCTGACAATAATACTGCGCCGTAAATTATTCACCTTAACAATCTTAAACTTAAATATCTTATACAAGATATCCTTATCGGCAATATTACGGAAAGAGGAAAGTGAGCTCGGCAAGAACCCTTCAATGCCCATAATATCGACCAGGAATCCGCCTTTAACTTTCTTTACCGGCTTACCTTCCACTAGTGTTCCGTCATTAGACAACTTAACAATTTTGTCCCATCCCTGCATGCGCATGGCTTTTTCGCGCGACAGAGTCATTACCCCGGCATCATTTTCCATGGTCTCCAGCAAAAACTCCATCTCTTTGCCAATCTCTAAATCTTGTGAACTGAATTCAGTAATCGGAACAATACCTTCCGACTTAAAACCCACATCCACCAAAACTTCTTTGGTCTTAATTTCTACGATTTTACCGCTAACCACCTGGCCTTCTTTTAAAACTTTAATGCTTTGATTATACAATAACTCTAATTCTGCCCTAGATTCTGTTGACATTTTAAAATCTCCTTATAATTTTTAACACGTCATTGCGAGGCACGAAGTGCCGAAGCAATCCCGTTAGAGAGATTGCTTCGCTTCGCTCGCAATGACGGTAATTTGAACAGTAATATATTTAATTGTTTTCTTTATCTTAATCGTTAAGCAAAATAGCCAAAATCATCTGCCTCGATTTCATGATTTGGCTCCCCCTTTCTATGTGAATTTGTTCCTAGTATAAGCCTGTTGATTTTATACCCCATCTTTTAAAATTATCTCTTTACCCAACGCCAGCAGCTTCTTAGCTCTAAGTAAGCTCTTGGCCTCAGCATAGGAGCGCATAATTGGCTCTGTTCCTGAAGCGCGAAACATCAACCAGCTTTGATCTTCACAGAGAAGCTTTATGCCGTCGTAATCCTTAATCTCGACAACCTTTTTGCCCAATAATTCTTTGGGCAAATTTTCTTTACTCGGTTCAATCCTTTTGGCGATATGGAAATCCTGGCGCACATAATAAAATTTACCAAACTGCTTTTCAGTTTCATTCAAAATCTTTAAGATATTTTTATTGCGATAGACCATCATTTCAATCAATAAAAGCCCGGCCATTGTTCCGTCGCGCTCCGGAATATAATTCTTCACTCCCATACCGCCGGCTTCTTCACCCCCGGCCACAATATCCTCGCTTTCCATAAGATCCGAAATATATTTAAAACCTACCGGAGTCTCATAAAGCTTAATGCTTAAGAATTTTGCGATGTTGTCCATCATCATCGAGCCACAAATAGTTTTAACTAACCCCCCGCTCCAACCACGGTCTTGATTTAAGTGCAGCGCCAATAATCCCAGAATCTTCTGGGGATGTATAAATACGCCACCCGGAGCCACGGCCGCAATCCTGTCCGCGTCACCATCCAAAGCAATACCTAAATCAAACTTTTCATTTTTTACGCGAGCTTTTAATTCCTCTAAATTTTCCTCTACCGGCTCAGGCCTGCCTCCATCAAAAGAAGGATTAATCGTGTTACGCATAAATTCTAATTTTATGCTCGTGCCTTTAAGGACTTGGGCGATAAAACTATCCCCGGAGCCATACATTGAATCCACCAGAACTTTAAATTTCTTATTCTTGATTTTCTTTAAATCAATATAATTGCGGATAAATTTTATATAATCTTTAATAATATCTACCGGTTTTATCGGGCAAGCCAGAGGCGCATCTTTAACCGGCGTTTTACCAAGCAGGCTTTCCACTTGATGAGTTATCTCTTGGCTAGCTCCGCCACCGGCGGAATTTTTTATTTTAAAACCATTGTATTCCGCTGGATTATGCGAAGCAGTAATCATAATCCCTAAATCCAGCTTACGTGTTTTAACCACAAAACTTAATGCCGGGGTAGGCGTGGGCCGGTCAGAAAGCACCACTTGCATACCGTTATTTTGTAGAACGATTGCTGCGGCTTCCGCGAATTTCGCCGACATAAAACGCGTATCATATCCAATTGCCACCTTTTTTCCCGTCCCTAAATAGTCCGCTACTGCCTGGGTTAAAATCCTCACATTTTCCAAAGTATAGGTATCCGCAATAATTGCTCTCCAGCCGTCAGTGCCAAATTTAATTTGTGAAAACGAATTGCTCATTTTTTTAACTCCTATCTTTATAATCCAATAAACTTTCGTATCTTCCGTAGGGGAGGTTTAAACCTCCCCTACGGCTGTGAATAACCTATTTATCTTAAACTGTCTATTGCCTGTTTAATATTCTTCGCCCCAAAGATGTATGAACCGGCGATCAAAACATTTGCTCCTGCCTGCTTGATGAGTTTTGCGGTTAGATTATTAATCCCACCGTCTACAGCGATATCTTTGGCAAAAATTGCGCGCAGTTGCCTTGTCTTTTCTATTGCTCCCGGGATAAAAGCCTGTCCGCCAAAACCCGGATTCACCGACATCACTAAAACAAAATCTACTATTCCCAAAGCCGGTTTAATTTTAGCTAATGCCGTGCCCGGATTTAAAGAAATCCCCAGCTTTACTTTGCTTTTTTTTAATCTTTTGGCGATTGATTGCAATTCTTTTAAACTAACTGTCTCAATATGCACGGTAATCATGTCACTGCCGGCATTGACAAAAGCGCCCACATATTTAGCCGGATTCTGAATCATCAAATGCACATCTAATGGCAGCTTGGTTGACTGACGCATAAATTTTACCACCACCGGGCCGATAGTAATATTCGGTACAAAATGGCCATCCATCACATCAACGTGGATTAAGTCTGCGCCGGCAAGCTTAACTTTTTTAAGCTCGACTGCCAATTTACTAAAATCTGCCGACAATATTGAGGGAGCAATTTTAATTATCATTTATACAGCTTTCTTTTTTTTATATAATCAAAAACTTTATCCGTAACTAAATAACCAAAGGACTTATTTTGGGCGACACACTGGCGCACCTCAAAACCTGAAACATCCACTGCCCGGATCGCTAAAGTCTTAATATACGGTGGTATCTGCTCCAACGCATACCCTGGACGGGTTGCCGCGACAAATTTCACCATCTTTAGTATTTGGCTTAAATCTTTCCACTCGTTTAAATACTTAAGCAGGTCTGAACCAATAATAAAATAAAGCTCATCCTGATTATATTTAGCTTGAAACTCTTTTAAAGTATCAATCGTGTAAGAACGCCCCTGGCGTTTAATCTCCACATCCGAAACGGCAAAAAACTTATTGGAAGCCACCGCTAATTTTAACATCTTTAGGCGGTCTTTGGCTGGAGCAATATTTAAATTATCTTTATGCGGCGGCAAAGCCGTGGGCACAAAAATAATTTTATCCAGCCCTAATTTTTCTCTTACCTCTTCGGCTAAAATTAAATGGCCAATATGCACCGGGTTAAAGGTTCCGCCCAGGATGCCGATCTTCATACCCTGACCTGGCCTGAGCCATAGACCATATATTTATAAGTCGTCAGTTCCTCCAACCCCATCGGGCCGCGGGCATGCAGCTTATCGGTAGAGATACCGATCTCCGCGCCCATGCCAAACTGGCCTCCGTCGGTAAAACGGGTTGAGGCATTTAAGTAAACGCAAGCTGAATCGATTTGCTTTAAAAATTTCGCCGCGCTATTATTATTATCCGTAACAATACTATCGGAATGATGCGAACCGTACTCGTTAATATGCGCAATGGCCGCATCTAAATCATCCACCACTTTAACCGACAGAATTAAATCTGAATATTCCGTACGGTAATCTTTTTCGGTTGCCCGCTTAGCCGTCTTAGCAACTTTCTGTGTAAATGCGCATCCACGAATCTCTACCCCCGCCTCCCTAAACTTTTTAAGCATTCCCGGCAGAAACCTGGCGGCTACATCGCGATGTACCAGCATACTCTCCATGGCATTACAAACTCCCGGACGCTGTAGCTTGGCATTCAAACAAATATTCTGGGCCATATTTAAATCCGCTTCTTCATCCACATAAACATGGCAAATTCCTTTATAATGCTTAATCACCGGTATAGTTGAAGAGCTAACCACCTTTTTAATCAACTCTTCACCGCCCCGGGGGATCACTAGATCAATATAATCATTTAATTTAAGCAAATAATCTATAGCTTGGCGATTAGCGGTAGCAATCAGGTTAATTGCGCCCTCTGCCAGATTGTGTTTTTGCATTACCTCTTTTAAACAATTAAAAATCGCCAGGTTAGAGTTTAAAGCCTGGCTTCCTCCGCGTAAAATTACGGAGTTACCGGATTTAAAACAAAGCCCGATACAATCCGCCGTGACATTAGGACGTGATTCATAAACAATCGCCACTACGCCAATCGGAACGCGCACCTTCTGAATACTCAAACCTCCCGGCGTATCCCAAGCGCGCATAACTTCGCCCACCGGATCTTTAAGTTTAGCAATATCCAGTAAAGAATCTGCCATCTGTTTAATTCTTCCCGCATTCAAGCTAAGCCGGTCAATAAAAGCCTTGCCCTTACTTCTGGATAGAGATATATCTTTCCGGTTGGCTTTTAAAATAACCGACTTTTTACTTAATAAAGCGGCAGCCATATCTTTGAGCACCGCATTCTTAAAAGCTGCAGATAAAAGGGCCAAAGCACCGCAGGCAATTTTGGCTTTCCGGGCAACTTCCGTTAATTCTGTTTTTAGATTTTTTTTCATTTTTTTAGCAAAGTAAATATGGTGCCCTGGCTAAACGGATTAGCCGACAGTTGACTAATAATCCTCTCCCTTCGGCCATTAGCAATTACGCAAGGCACCCTTCCCTCAACCGCAATGCGCGCTGCCTCTAATTTCGTCACCATACCGCCAACACAAATCTTTTTATTCGTCGGACAAGCTAAAGATTTTATTTTCAGCGAAATTTTATCAACTTGCCGGATAACTTTTTTGTTTTTATCTAATAAACCTTCCACATCCGAAAGAATAATTAAAAGGTCGGCGCTCACCAATATAGAAACTAAAGCGCTCAAACGGTCATTATCGCCGAATTTAATCTCCTCAGTAGCTACAGAATCATTCTCATTTATAATCGGCACAGAGTTTAGTTTTAATAAAGTATTTAATGTATGCTTTGCGTTTGCATAACGTTCCTGGCGGAAATCATCCCAGGTCAAAAGCAATTGCGCGCAATTTAACCCATATTTCTTAAACGCCAGCTTATACACATGCATCAG
>Ga0268280_1000600_pt1 | contig 28677 bp, 28 predicted proteins | sample saktaG_9_FD_190139 | JGI IMG/M metagenome (GOLD analysis project Ga0268280, IMG submission 190139) | Saline water microbial communities from Sakinaw Lake, British Columbia, Canada - sak_2011_5_24_40m | ecosystem: Environmental > Aquatic > Non-marine Saline and Alkaline > Saline ...
TCGTATCCAATTCGCTGCTTGAAGATGGTGATGTCGTATTCGTTGATGCCTCAGAGGATGACGAAGGCACAAGCAAGTACATTGTGGTCGTGAACAAGGATGACATTCCATTTATAGCAGGGCTACACACCATTGTCGCCAAGAGCAAGACATCCGAACTGACCCATGAATATCCGCGTTACTGTTTTCAGACAGCAAGCGTCCACCAGCAATTCCTGTTTTTTGCAGTTGGTACAAAAGTTTCAGGTATCAGTAAATCGAACATTCCGAAACTGACTCTGCCAGTTCCCCCATACCCTGAACAAGCCGCTATCGCTGAGATACTGATGGATATGGATTCAGAAATTGACGTGCTCGAAGTAAAGCTTGAGAAAGCTCGCCAGCTCAAACAGGGTATGATGCACAATTTGTTAACCGGAAAAATCAGACTGTTATGAAATTTGTTTCTGTTAATGGGAAACAATATCGTCTTCCCAGTGAGTTGAATTCGTTTCAACAGGAGTTGTATGTCCATCTTATTGACTGGAAATGGGCAAACATTTCAAAGGAACCTGGAGTTTCGCATAATCAGGAATTTGATGCAATCCTGCCCGATTCTTTTGAACGTAATGGGACATCGCCATTGATATACCATGGGGTAGCCGATAAACTTGAAGCTCATAGGAAGAAAAATGATTTTCGGATACATCAGCATTTCTATCATATGGCAAGCTCGCAGGCGGCCAATATCAATCTTTTTTTACCAGTCTTGCATCATTCGGCAGTCAACTCCATTTTACGTGAAATAAAGCCTGATTTCGCTTCACTTACAGCGCAAGAACTTGACAACGGATATTGCATTGAATTCTGGGGTGGTAATTTTGATAAAGAAAATGGCGGGACAGGGGTTCTTGGAGATGAGTCAAAAATATCAGGAACGGATTCTGATATTGCCATCGCTTATCATAATCATGATGGTGAATTGTGCCTTTGGTTGATTGAACACAAACTGACCGAGAAAGAATTTACTGTCTGTGGTGGATTTAAGAGTGAGAACAGAAAAAATGAGAACAAAAGAAAAATATCGAATTACGATTGCAGCACAAGCTTTTCTGATATTCTGAAAAACAAGAACTTATGTTACTATCATGGCAAGAATGGATTTCACTACTGGGATGTGACCGATGAGCACCAGAGCTTTTTTATCAACCATACCAGTCATGCGTCTTGTCCATTCAGAGGTGGCATGAACCAGTTGTGGCGAAATCAGCTGCTTGCCTTGGCTTTAGAAAAGGAAGGAAAGTTCAAACATGTATTTTTTTCTGTCGTAAAACATCCCGGTAATACCTCATTGGATAAAACATTGAGAGCATATCAGAATTTGATCAACAATAATCAGAAATTTGGCGTTTTTACTTCAGCGGAGGTTCTCAGAGCGGCTGAAAGGTATTCTGACCCCCACTTGAGTGAGTGGATTAACTGGTATAAAGCGCTTTATAAAGTCTCTTAAAGATGAGACCAATTCTCCGTTCAAGTCAATCTATTTTGTCAATTAGGAGGTGATTGTATAATCTGAGTGCAATGCATCTATTCTATCAGAATTCATAAAATAATATTTTCATAGCCATATTCGATTGTGAGAGTTTCCAATGCAAATCCAAAAAACGGTATAATTTTTTCTATAGGAGTAAAAAATGTCAACAAAGAAGATAGATAAGGTGCAATGGGTACTGAGGGCTATAGAGAAAATGCATGTTAATAGCTCGGACGATAAGCAGTTGTGGAATAAATGTTGGCTGGAAGCCTATTCTGAAATTGGTGGCAGAAGTGAAAATACGGGTTCAAAGCCATGCCCCAAGGCAGCTATTTACGGACTATGGTATTTGGGTCGGATTGTTGGTAGTAAGAGAACTCAACTTATTTGGCCAATAGAGAAAATCAGAAAAAATCTTGGTAAAAACGCGGCTTACGCTGTTTTGGCTTTAGGTCTGCTTGAGCAGCAATACGACGGAAGCTTACAGGCTTTATGGCAAGAAGTTCAAATGCTATATCAACAAAAACTTTCGGAAAAACCTGCTGATTCTGAACAAGGAGAGATTGCCCTGACAATGCTTTTATATCCTAAAAGTCGGATAAGGCGCGCACGTTAACGGATAATTATCACTATTTGAGCACGATTTCCAGCAAAATCGTGCTTTTTTCTTGTCTTATAAGGTGTACGTATATATATTAATACATGCACGATAAGAAGGAGAAAAATCTATGGCTAAACCAGTAACTGGTAAAACTCACGTTGGAGAGCGCCGCGAAAGACGTCCTAATGGCGATATGTACATCTATGAGCGGGTTACGGCCTATGACGAGAAGACCAGAAAGACCTATACCGTCAGTCAGAAGCTTCAGGGGAAAATCAAGGCAGGAACACAGGAGATGCTTTCTACACGGCCAAAAAAACGCAAAGGTGAGGACGCGATGGCCTGCGCGGTGCGCAGGCACAGTGGCCTCACCGATATTCTGGAGTGGGTTGGCAAAACCTCCGGTATTGACCATGATGCGCAATCTTCGTTCGGCGAAGGAGACGCCAACAAAATGCTCTCCATCGCGCGCTACTGGATCGGTTCCAGCGGAAACACCTTGCCTCGACTTGAGAGCTGGCAGGTTATGCACCCTCTTCCCTACAGCGAAGCAATCACTGAAGACGTTTACGGTGATCTGTTCAAAAGTGTCGGGCGTAACGAGGACGGCGTGCAGCGTTACTTTTCCTTCCGGGCGGATCGCCTTGGGCCGTCTCCGGTGCTTGCATTCGATTCGACCACGATATCGACCTACTCCGAGAACCAGTCGGAAGCACGACAAGGGTTCAACAAGGAAGGTGACGGACTGAACACCATCAAGCTGCTGACCTTGTATTCCGTCAAGGAACGCGAACCATTGGCTTTCGCCAAGCAGCCCGGCAATGTTCCTGACGTCATATCCATTGAGAACACCCTGAAGCAACTCAAGTGCCTTAACCTTGAGAGACCTTTGATTGTCACCGACAACGGTTACTACAGCGAAGAGAACATGATGAAATTCGCCTTGCGCAACACGAAATTCCTGACTCTGGCTGACCCCAGAGTCACCTGGATTCGCGAGACGGTTGATGCGCTTCGGCAGACACTGGCGAGCATGTCCAGCACGTGTCCGTTTGATCCATCGGTTTGTGGCGCTACGGCAATGAGCATGCACGAGTTCGGTCGAGTACGCCAGCGGTCGCGTAACGGCAAGCTGGGTGGAGAAGAAGATGCATTCGTGCGCCGTCTTTATGTCCATGTCTTCTATTCTCACGACAACGACAGCAAGAAGGAAGTTGCCTTCCGCAAAGAGCTGCTTGAACTCAAGGCTCAAGTCGAAAACGGGGTGGAGGAGTTCACGCAATCTGCTCAACGCAAAATCGAGCGGTATCTGGTCTGCTCGACAAAGGGGCGTGGCGGAGCATTGAAGGTCGGCTTCAACGATCAGGCTATTGCTGAAGCGAAGAGATACTTCGGCTATTTCTCGCTCGTCAGCAATCAGTCCATGGAGACTTTCACGGCACTGGAAAACTATCGACTGCGTGAAAAGATCGAGGAGCTTTTCGCCGTTGAAAAAGGAGACCTTGATGGAGCAAGGCCTCGCACATGGTATCCTGACAACTTGCGGGGAAGACAATTCGTGCAGTTTGTTTCACTGGGGTATCATTGCTTCCTGACGAAGAGAATCAAGGAAATGCGGGTAGAGCTTGGAAAAAACGCAAGCGGCAAAACCAAGGCGCTTGTCCTGCTCGAAAAGAAGCTGGACAAGTGGCTTGAACAACGCTCTCTTGCTCAGATTCTGGATTGGTTCGACTGCGTTGAAACGACTCAGGTAAAGACGGCCATGGGTGCCTATCGCTGGTCTACCGAATCGGTAGCCAGAGATCGGCTGTTCCTTGAATATCTGGGAGTGACCTCCTGATAGTGTGCGCTTTATCCTACTTTCAGGATACTCCGTCGTGCAATCGAAAGATCAATCATCTTCATGCCTGGCTTCCGCCGATATAATCCCGTTATCAGAAGATGTTACGACAACGGTAACCGGCTTGCAGCAGACCGGACAGTCTTCGATAAGCTCCTGTTCCTCTTCTGCGCGCTCAATCTGCAGTTCCATAATTTCACCGCAGTAGGGACACTGTACCTGAACGGTTTCAAGAATATTCATAGTGCTTGCCTCCATCTGTTGAAAAACATCCTCCATCCTCGCTACTGAAATGTCACATCGACCTCTTTTTTGACTTCAATCTTAATGCCGGGAATTTTCTCCATAATCTTCTGCATCGCGTCTGCCGGAGGTTCAGGACCGAGTGCACTGAAGGAGGCAAACTTCTTCGGGTCGGCCAGCAGCATATCAAAATTCACATCCATGAGGGTAATCCTCTTCCCCTGCCGGTGCATCGCATTGGAGGAAAGAATTGATCCATCGATATCGACAGCCATAAAGACTCTCATGCCCCTGAAAAACTCTTTCATAACGTTGGCCATCATCTGCTGCTGCTCAGGATTTGCAGGCGGGGCACCAGGAGATGACGATCCTGAAGATACTGCTTCCGGGTCCTGATCCATCATGATCACGAGCCGGGCCGGAGAAGCCGGAGAACCTTTCTGCAGATTGAAGCGGACATACTGCTTATTCTTTTTCCGGGCTTCCTTCGCGGATGCTGAATCGGCGGAACTGCCGGTATCCGGCTTGCGGCTGATCTGCAGCAGGTTGATGTCCCTGAATGCATAGAGCGCTTCATACCCTTCGTGGGTTTTCGTTATAACAGGACGGACTTTCAGAAAACGCACCCCCTCGCCATACTCCCGTGACTTCTTTTCCAGTTCAGCCTTGTCCGGAGGCTGACCGGGCTTTCCTTTTTTATCTCCATCGCTGAGCCCCTGCATCTGACCGAACGACGCCCTGCTCATCAACATCCGTTCGGCAACGGTTCCGCTTCCGTCAGGCTTGACGCTGACTACAGTGCTGACTTCAAAACAGCCCGCCATGACGAACATCAGAACAAGAAATCCGCTGAATCTTAGTAAACCTTTTCGGATCATCCAATTCTCCCGGTTATTGAAAAACACTCACCTGAACTCAAAACACCTTTCCGCGCCACGGGGTTTCGTGAACATTAAAAAAAATCCCGACGCCATGCAATTGAATATCCCCCTCAGGCAAGAAGCTGAAGACGTTCGCAGGCTTCATCAAGAACCGCATCCTCCTTGGCAAAGCAGAAGCGGACAACGCTGTCCCCTTTAAGGTCATGATAAAATGCGCTTCCCGGAACACTTGCAACTCCTGTTTTGCGAAGGATATGCATTGCCCGCTCTTTGCTTGTGGTTCCGGGAATACGGGAAACATCCGCAAGAACATAATAGGCCCCGTCAGGAATACAGGGCGAAAGGCCCGCCCCGGCAAGGGCTGCGCAGAAACGGTCCCGCTTTGTCCGGTATTCCAGGGAAAGGCACCTGTAATACTCATCACCCAGTTCCAGCATTCCCCGGGCAACACCGGCCTGCAGCGGGGCCGGAGCACACACATAGACAAGGTCGTTGAAATAGCCGATCGCCGTTGCCCAGCGTGCGTCACAGATTGCATAGCCGATCCGCCATCCGGTCACACTGAAGGTTTTTGATACTCCCGATACCGTAATCGTCCGCTCCTTCATGCCCGGCAACGCGGCAAAGGAGCTATGGGAGCGATTGCCGTAGACAAAATGCTCATAAATCTCATCGGTAAAAACAAAGAGATCGTAACGCTCCGCAAAGGCGGCAACAAGCTCTAGTTCTTCAGCAGAAAATACCTTTCCTGAAGGATTGGCGGGAGTATTGACGATAATTCCCCTTGTCCTGGGCGAGACGGCATGCTCAAGATCATGAAGACTGAAAGACCACTCCGGCATTTTCAGCGGAAGGTAGACCGGGACGGCTTCCGCCGCCTGAAGCGTACTGATGTGATAGCCGTAAAACGGCTCAAAAACAATCACTTCATCACCCGGATTGAGCAGGGCCTGAAACGCGCAATAGAGGGCTCCGGTCGCTCCGGCGCTGACAATGATCTCGCTTTCCGGATCCGGATCCATACCCGAAAAACGCTTCTGTTTGAGCGCGACAGCCTCACGCAGCCGCAACATCCCGGCATAGTGCGTATAGGTATTTATGCCATGTTCCATCGCTTCAGCGGCGCCTTTAATAACAGCATCGGGAACCGGGGTATCGCAGACCCCCTGTGAAAGATTTATGCCCCCGACCCTGTGGCATTCAAGAGACATGTTCCGTATCTCCGACTGCAGCACGCAGCCGTGTCGATCGCTTAAGTTAAGCCCCATGACGCGGTCATTTTCTTTGTGATGAACTCTTTACCTGACGGCTTTAAAAAAAGGGTCCACCGCCATTCTGAAACATACCGTGGAATCCCCACATGGCGCCGAACAGCGCTGTCAGAACTGCCATGATAAGGCCGATCACAACCGAAAAGATGATCATGGCAGGGATACTCGCAAAGACCCATTTCACCATAAACACGACCATCGACCAGAATGGCATGCGGATATCGGTCACCACCACCTTCTGCTCATCACGGGATTTGTTTTCTTCCATTTCAGCTCTTCGTTTAGGGTTACCCTCCATTCTGACATCATTTCATGAACTTACAAAAACCCGATAACATAATAGAGCCCGCTTCCGCATAAAAGCAATACAACTCTCCTGGCGATCCGGAAGTTTGCGTCCACGAAGCCGGACCTCTCCTTAATTCATCAAACTGATTCAGCATTCCCGTTTGTCATTTAAGGGCCAGGCTATGGCCCTTAAGCTTCTGCTTTACCTTCCAGCTCAATGGTTCGATACCTGTAAGCAAGTCAAATGCCCAACGAAATACCCGCAGCCGGGAACACTTTGGGCTATTGATGCACCAACAAAACCTTGCGGAAAGCCGGCAACGCACGCTCCCTTTCCCTCACAGGAGCCGTAACCTGATAGCCCGCCCCCCGCTGACACCGATGGAAGAGATGCCGCCCCTGTGAACCATGTGATGTTCCGGTGACCAGCACAGCAGCCATGATACCCCAGTGTTGATAAATGAAAGGTTCATTAGCGCATGGCAGCAGCAAAACAGTTCCACTGAAACAGAGGAGCCATAATCTGCCGGCCGGGATGGATACGTCGGAAAATTGAAATCCCCGGAAGGGCCATAAAGGGAACCCTTCCGTTAACCTGCAGGAAAACAGAAGAAGCAGAAAAAGGTGTGTAATTTCCTCAGATTAACTGACCGTTTTCATGGCGCATAGATCTGATCGAAAACGCCGCCGTCGTTAAAGTGGGTTTTCTGTGTAGTGCGCCAGTTTCCGAACACCTCTTTCATGGTGAAAAGTTTGACGGACGGAAAGTCTGCAGCATATTTCTTCAGGATTGCCGGATTGCGGGGACGATAGAAATTCTGCGCGATAATTTCCTGGGCCTGCGGGGTATAGAGAAACTTCAGATAGGCTTCAGCGAGCTTTCGTGTACCGTGATTCATGACATTTTTATCAACTACGGCCACACTGAAGGTTCGGCAAGGATGCTTTGCGCCGGAAAGACGATTTCAAACCCGTCAGCGCTGAACTCTTTCTGAATCAGGTGAGCTTCGTTCTCCCATGCCAGAAGCACGTCGCCATATCCCCGCTGTGAAAAGGTCATGGTTGAACAGCGTGCTCCGGTGTCAAGTAAGGGAACATTCCTGTAGAGTGCCTTGACAAAGTTTTTAGCCTGTTCTGCCGAACCTGTCTGTTTCTGCTTGTAACCCCAGGCCGCAAGATATTTCCAGCGGCCGCCTCCTGATGTTTTCGGGTTCGGTGTAATAACTGATATACCCGGTTTGACAAGGTCGTCCCAGGTTTTGATCTGTTTCGGATTACCTTTCCTGACCACAAACACGATGGTGGAGGTGAAGGGTGTGCTGTTGAAGCCGAATTTTTTCCGCCAGCCGGCGGCAAGAAGTCCGGCATCTGAGAGAGCATCGATATCCCAGTGCCAGCGTAACAATATCAGCCTCTTCAAGTCCGTTAATGACCGCCCTTGACTGCCTGGCTGATCCTCCATGTGACTGGTTAATTATCACTGTCTGACCGGTTTTTTTCTGCCAGTCAACTGCAAATGCCGCATTTTCGCTTTGAAAGAGCTCCCGTGTTGAGTCATATGAAACATTAAGCAACGTAAGATTTTCCGCTGCTTCTGACTTTTCTCCGGAAAAAAAAGATGCCAGCATCATCAACACCAGAAGTGTGATTTTTTTTGCCGGATGAAAATTCAAGTAACTCTCAGATTAACAGCGTTACCACTTACAATAAAACTATAAAAAATAAAAATAATTAAACCCGACAAAATGAGATCGTCACGACCGTCAACACAGGCCCCTGCCGAAAACATCACATGTATTCCGTAATATTTTTTACACGCAACCCCCTCTTCTCCAGAGGATCGCATTCTCATCTCAGGGAGTATTATGATATTCGCTTTCTATAAGCTCAACATTGGCATAGTTATTTCGCAATGCGCCGGTCTGTCCGCTGTCGTCAAAACCGGTTCCCTCAAGTTTGTTAAATGCCGCTTTAGCATCAGACCAGCAAAGAACTCCTGATATATTTGCTTCGGCGGAAATCAATACCTGTTTTTTTGTTTCATTGTAACCTGCATCACCCGGTTTTAAAATACAGGCAACTTTACCGCCGCCATATTCATCACCGACCGCTATCGTTGCTGCAGATGATGGCACCTGAACAGAAGCAATAAACAGGCCCGTAAGCAGTATAAACAGCATGAGTCTGACCGTTTTTTTAAAATTGTTTTTCATTGTAGTACCATTTAGATCTTTTGTTCCGTTCGGAACTGCCTTCAGCAGTTCTTTGTTCACATGATCTTTTCAAATTACAGGCAGCAGTGCCTGATCATACCATATCAATGTTTTGCCTCCCTGATAGCTGCCGCGCGTTTTTCGGCCGCATCGGCAGCACTGCCCTGCCCTGTTTTCCGGTAGATGACCGCTAAATTATCAAGGACTGCCGCCACATGCAGGTTAAAAGGGCCAAAAGTCTTCTCAACTATTGCCAGTGATCGTATTGCTAAAGGGCCGGCATCTGCATACCTGCCTTCAACGGAATAAACCTCCGAAAGATTGTTCAGACTCACGGCTACTTTCGGGTGATCCCTACCAAGAACCTTTTCCCGGATGGCAAGAGACCGCATGAAAAGAGGCTCGGCCTCGGCATTTTTTCCCTGATCATGGTAGAGCAGTGCAAGGTTATTCAGACTTGTTGCAACATCTGGATGAACAGTCCCAAAGAGGTTCTCGCGAATGGCAAGTGCTCGCTTGAAAAGGGGCTCGGCATCGGCATAACGGCCCATTGTATTGTATAATCCCCCAAGGTTGTTCAGACAAAGAGCAATATCCGGGTGAACAGGGATGAAAAGCTTCTCCTGAATGGCGAGTGCACGAGTGTAGAGAGGAAAAGCCGCTGCATACCGGCCCTGGGCTATGTAAAGCTCTGCAAGGTTGTTCAGACTGAGGGCGACATCAGGATGATCAAGACCGTAAGCTTTCTCACGGATGGCGAGTGCGCGAATGTAGAGAGGCAAAGCCTCGGCATACCTGCCCTGAGTATAATAAATTCCCGCCAGGTTGTTTAGACTCCTTGCCACAATGGGGTGATCGTTACCAAAGGTCTTCTTCCGGATGGCCAGAGCTCGAATGTAGAGAGGCAGAGCCTCTGCAAACCGGCCTTTTACATTGTAAAACCCCGCAAGATTGTTCAGACTGAGTGCGACGTAAGGATGATTGGAACCGAACACCTTCTCCCTGATAGCAAGTGAGCGTTTATAGAGCGGCTCAGCTTCTTCATACCGCCCCTGAGTGCTTAAAAACTCTGCCATATTGTTAAGGCTAAGGGCAACTCCGGGATGATCCGGGCCCTGGACAGCCTCCCGGATTCGGAGCGAACGAGTGTAAAGATTTTCTACCTCGGCATACCGGCCCTGTGTAGAGTAAAGTCCGGCAAGATTATTGAGACAGGTTGCCATATCCGGCTGTTCGGAGCCTGGTATCTTCTCCCTAATGGCCAGTGCACGTCTCAAGAGAAGTTCAGCCTCTGTATACCTTCCCTGGGTATAGTAAAAACCCGCAAGGTTGTTCAGACTCATGACGATATCCGGATGAGAGGGACCAAAGACCTTCTCAAGGATGGCAAGTGCGCGATTGAACAGTGGCTCAGCCTGTGAGAATTTCGCTTGTGTTTTGCACAACTCGGCAAGGTTATTCAGACTCACGGCCACAAGAGGGTGAACAGGGCCGAATACCTTCTCTCTGATCGCCAGCGAACGCTTGAAAAGAGGTTCAGCCTCGGCGTACCGGCCCTGGGCGTAGTAAAATCCTGCAAGATTATTCAGACTCATGGCTACATCAGGGTGAAAAGGGCCGAATACCTTCTCTCTGATCACCAGCGAACGCTTTAAAAGAGGTTCAGCCTCGGCGTACCGGCCCTGAATGCGGAGCAGCTCTCCAAGGTTATTCAGACTTGACGTAACCTCAGGGTGATCGGGGTGAAGAGGACCAAGAAGCTTCTCATGATTGACCAGCGCACGCCTGTAAAGAGAGTCGGCCTCGGCATACCGGCCCTGCGAATAGCAGAGCGCCGCAAGGTTATTCAGACTCATTTCCGCAGCAGGATGATCCGTACCGAAAACCCTTTCCCTGATAACCAGAGAACGCTTTAAAAGAGGCTCTGCCTCGGCATACCGGCCCTGAATGCGAAGTAACTCTCCAAGGTTATTCAGACTTGTTGCTGTATCAGGGTGATCCGAGCCAAGGGACTTCTCCCTGACTTCCAGTGCCCGGCGGCAAGGAGATTCAGCATCAACATATTTCCCTTGAGCCTTGTACAATTCAGCAAGGTTATTCAGACTAATTGCAAAATCAGGATGAGCCGGCCCAAGGGCCTTCTCCCTGATTGACAGTGCACGCAGGAAAAGAGGCTCCGCCTCTGCATACATGCCCTTGAAATAGTAGAGTCCTGCAAGATTGTTCAAACTCAGGGCAAGATCGATCCGGTCAGTATCACCGCTCTTTTCAGCTCTTTCCACATTTTTCCGCGCTACGATCAGTTCCTGAAGATCACTTGAAGAGATGTGGCGGTCTTCAGCATTCTTATAGACAGCCGACCGGACTGTGCATGAACCCTGCGATGCAGCACAGAATATGATGAGAAATAAAAACAGCGCGGAGAAGGCGGGGCTGATAAGGAGAGGTTTGATGAATCTGGACACCCCCTGATTCTTACAATCATCTTTCATGGTCTTTCAACTTTAACCGTTTATAAACCTGGAAATAAGCAGTTACTTAAAACATTTTATTTCAAAGCAATAACGGTATTGAAGCAAAGAACCTTATCTCATCCAATAAAAATCAACTGCCATTACTGCAACATCAATCTTTACCGAGCTTCAGGTGAGACAGTAACACTTGCATATTATTACTGCAATTTCTGTACCAACCCCTATAAATAAAGCATTACAACCTTATTCAAGGAATAAAACGCAAATCGATGTCTCATCGTCTCACAAAAGAGTCCCGTTTTGAAACGATAATGGCAGTAATGAAATATGAGAATAGTTGTGAGCGGTTTGAAGGCGAAGCGGACAGGAAATGCGACAAGCCCCGAAATCCCCGAAATGAATGCAGAAGATCTCTGTTTTAACAATGCCGGGCTTTAAGAACACAAGCCCGGCAGAACATTCTCAAAGGAGAACGATTACAGCATTTTCCTGAAAAGCGTCATCAATAGTTGATCATGCGGGGAAGATTTTTCGCCTGTTCGATCCAGGCTTTAACCTGGTCAGCCGAAGGAAGCTGGTGAACCAGTGTCTTCAGGTTGTTAACCTCAAGCATTTTTGCATAGAGATTCGAGGGGTTCCGCTGTGCAAGCTCGGGAACCGTGTCAACACCGGAAGCTTCAAGCAGTTCGGACCAGGAAAACCCTACCCCTTTAATCCTTGCAAGATCGGCACGGTTGACAAGGGTAAGGATATGTTCCTCCGTAATACCGCTTGCTCCTGACAGCTCCTTGCGGCCGTTCCTGTCACGTCCTCTTTCAAGAAGGTTGTCAAAGCTCTTCACACCTGCCTTGATCAGCTTCAGGGCATGCGATTCGTCAATGCCTTCAAGAGAAGCGACATCCGTTGCCGGACTGCTTTCCTTCACGTTAACGGAAACAGGCTGGACTGCCCGAGGGCTTATGGTCAGCACAACCCTTTCAAGTTTTTCAGGAGCCGCCTGCTGTCCGAAAAACGGCAGGGATATCGGCAGCGGGAGCGATGGAAATTGGGGCAGCATTGATGGTATCGACGTCAGCAGGGATGGCAGCGAACTCAACATGGAAGGCAGTGCGGGAATTGAACCGAGCACTCCCGTTAGCTGTTCCCTGAAGGGCATCATCTGAGAAAGTGACGTTAAGGCAAGCTGAACAGCCGCACCGGCAGACTCGAGAAGATCTCCAGGCGCATTCCTTCCGTCCATCTCTCCCTTCGCGATCCTGCCGGCAAGATTGGAAACTCCCGGAAGAATTCTCGAGGCCGTATCCCTTCCCATCTCTGCGCCGTATGCAAAGAGTGCGGGCGGATTGGTGAAGAGCAGTCTGCGCACCTCTTCTGGCCTTGAAAGAACCCTTACTGTTCCATCTTTTTCAATTGCGGCCTGGCAGGCAAGTCGCCCTCCTGCGGAAATCTGACGATCGGATAAAAATGCCCGCTCGATATCCGTAAGGGGAGAGAGGCAATCCTTGCCTTCCTGAACCGTTACATAACAGGCCTGGCAGATGCCATGCCCTCCGCAGACATAGCCTACATGACTGTGGTTCAGACGGGCAGCCTTTCCGATTTTCTGTCCGGTTGATGCCTCACAAGGCCGATCATTAATGAAAAGATTCATTGGAAAAATATTTAAGCTTTAAAAAGAAACGAACTCATCTCTAACACGCCTACTGCTCACGCTCTTTCATCTGCTCATGCATCTTCTTCATCATCGCTTCCATCTCCCGGCTCTGTTCTGGCGACGCTCCGTAGTTCATTGCGGGAAGCTCTGATTTGGTATACCCTTCGGGAACCTTGAACAGGGAGGCGTCGAGCCCCTGCTTTTCAACCTTGATCAGTTCAGTAACGATATTTGCCTGCTTATGCCATATTTTCACCGGGAAACCGTCAAGCCCGCCCTCTTTCAATCTTCTTGCCAATGACGGCATATTCCTGTCATTGGCACTCTGCATTCGGGCATAGGTGAAATAATCAAGAATCTCTTTTGAAACCCACATTTCCATCACACTCTCTTTATTGGTGATCCGTACATGGGTGCAACTGTAGCCGTTGACGCTCTCCTTGCCGAGGTTCTCGATTTTGGCATCATTATAGCTGTCAGACTGGCCGGCCTCAGCTATCTCCTTTTTCATCCTGTCGGTATCAATCACCGTATAGGATTTTCTGGAGGTGTTGACGAGATAAACAAGATTCGGTGTTTCAGAGGGAGAAAGAATAACCATCTGAAGGTTGACCGGCATATTTTTCATCTTTGAAGTGCTTTCGGTACGCACTCCTTCTTTTGCAATAAACAGTTTTGTTTCAGTAGAACCGGCCTGAGGTATAGTGGTCTGCATGGTAAGAATGCCTTCGAAGGGCTGGCTGAAAGGCAGGGTTAAACCTCCTGCTGCTGGAGTTTTTGAAGCCGGTCCTGTCTCATTTTTTTTATTGCTGCACCCACCAAGCGTCAGCAGACCGATAAGAATGAGCAGGAGGGCGGGACTGACTTTTCGCATAACGGATAACGGTTTTATGGTTAAGGAGGAGCGCAGCCGAGAATGTACATGTAATGTAAATTTAGCAAGATTTCCGCACTGCCTCCAACCATTTTTTTACTGTAACAGCGTAATAACGGTTGGCGGCAGAAAAAACAGGCTGATTCAGGGGTGCAGAAACTTCTGGTAGCTGTAGACGAAGGCAATGGTTCCTGTCTTCGCATTCAGACCCATGACCGGTACAAGGAAGATGCTTTTGCCTTCCTTGAGCGGATAGGATACCGTCTCTGTAGACAAGAGGGTCATTCCGGGATAAAGCCTGGAAAAAGAAGTGCCCTGCAGTTTCCGGTCGGTCGATACCCTGATGATGCCGGAAGGCTCGACAAGCATGATGACACCGAACTCTTTTCTTTTGATCAGTTCGTTGAAATACTCATCAATCTGTTCATAATCGGCGCGGATAAGTTCTTTCCTCACCGACCAGGCAAGTGGCAGCGCAAAAAGCCTGATGTCCCGGCGCTGAATATCGGCATAACTGCTGTCTGTAATTGCTGCAAGCTCCCGATTTTCCCTGGTGTACCGTTCAAAAGCCCGTTGCAGCTTATGCTCGCCAAGAAAGGCTGTCAAAAGAATACCCCCCGCAAGCAGAGCGATAACAAGGGGAACAAAGATCCGCAGAAACCGCTTCCGGAAGGACGGTTCCGGCTGCGTTGCTTCCTGTATATCATTGCTGCCGTTCATTGTTTAAGGAGGATTAAAGTGTTTGAACAACAAAACTGTTGAGATAGAATGACTCTTTTTCCTGCATCAGAGTACGCTCTTCCGGTGTCTGATCGTCATATCCGATCAGGTGCAGAACGGAATGAAAAGTGACGCGAAGGAGTTCATGCCGGAAATCCGCAGCGAACCTTGCTGCATTCTCCCTGACCACATCGAGCGAAATATAAAACTCGCCATCGACCTCCTTTCCCTTGCTGTAACGGAAGGTAACCGTATCGGTAGGATAATCATGCTGCAGAAACTCACGATTGATGCGCTGTATCATTTTGTTGCCGCAATAGACACCGACAATCGAATCAACGCAAAAGCCCTCGTTTTCCAGAACAAGGAGAACTGCTTTCTCAAGAATGGGCTCCGGAATCTCCCTCTTCGTGGTGTTATAAATCTGCAGCGTCATGATGGAGTTTTGGTGACGATTTTATAAGTGCATCAATATGTTTGAGCTGATTTTTACGAACCCGGAAGGTCAGCTCCACCTCTTCATCAACATAACGCTTGTCAATAACTTCAGCATGTTCATACAGGTAGGTGATCAGTTTATGATCAGACACATGCGTCATGATTTTCCGTTCAATGTAATCGCGGGCGACATGATGACCGATCATCTCTTTAAGTAACGAAATGTTCAATCCCCTGACGGCTGATATAAACACCGCATCAGGGTATTTCGCGCTGATTTCCCGAAGGAGGGATGGGTCTTCAAGAGCATCAATCTTGTTGAAAACCTCTATGATGTTGTCATGTAAAACACCGATTTCCTTGAGTGTATCACGCACAACGGTCATCTGGTCTTCAAACCCGGGATGGCTGACATCAATGACATGAAGAAGAAAATCAGCCTGCAGAACCTCTTCAAGGGTCGATTTAAAACTCTCGACAAGAGTGTGCGGAAGCTTGCGGATAAAACCGACCGTGTCGGAAAGAAGAACAAGTTTGTTGATATTCAGCTCCAGACGTCGGGTTTTAGTGTCAAGCGTTGCAAAAAGCCTGTTTTCTGCAAAAGCCTGTGCCTCGGGGCAGAGCGCGTTCATCAGGGTTGACTTGCCTGCATTGGTATACCCCACAAGGGAGACCCTCGGAACCGTCTGCCGGCTGCGGGTCTGGGTATCATGCTGAAGCGAAACCTCTTTCAGCTTTTTTTTCAGCAGGGAGATCCGGTTCCTTACCAGACGGCGGTCGGTTTCTATCTGGGTTTCACCGGGACCCTTGTTTCCGATTCCGCCTTTCTGTTTCGACAAATGTGTCCACTGTCCGGAAAGACGGGGCAGCATATATTCAAGCTGGGCAAGCTCCACCTGCATCTTGGCCTGGGCGGATTGAGCCCTTATGGCAAAGATCTGCAGGATCAGCGCGGTACGGTCGATAACCTTGCATTCAAGAGCGCGTTCGAGGTTTCTTGCCTGAGCGGGGGAAAGATCATCATCAAAAATGACGATATCGATCTCATTCTCTTTTACAGACAGGACAAGTTCTTCAACCTTGCCTTTTCCGATACAGTAGGCGGGATCACGCAGTTTTTTATCCTGTATGAATGACTCGACCACGTCAGCTCCGGCAGTATCTGCAAGAAAAGCAAGTTCATTGAGATATTCCTCAACAAGGGATCTCGGTGTTTCGGGGGGGGAACAGAGGCCGACAAGAACAGCCTTTTCCCTTTTATTTTCAGAGGTAACGGTATTCAACAGGAGAGTAATGATTTACGTAAGTATTTCAAAGAAAACGATCTGTAACACGGCAAGTTGCTATATTACAACCATTGTTTTATCTTGACAACACTTTTTGTAAACATAATCCTTCCTTTAATAGTTACACATTTTTGCTTTAATCGCCATACAGCTAACGAATAACACCGTTATGGCTAAAGGAAAGTGCTCAAATAAGCGCGTATGTCATATGAATTACAGTTATGACGGGAAAACTGCCACAGGAAAGACCGGAAATCCGATAACGATTGAAAATGCATATAGTTACTGCCGGCAGATTTCACGGCATCACGCAAAAACATTCTACCTTGCAAGCATGTTTCTGCCTGCAAGGCAGCAGAATCCGATTTTTGCCATCTACGCCCTGCTCCGCACGGTAGATGACCTTGTCGATACAGCTGAAAGCAAACTTGCAAACGGCCTTATTACCGGAGAGGATATCCAGAGAATGCTTGATGAATGGAAGTCCAGGCTCAAAGCCTGCTATGCCGGTAATGTAGAAAACGATCCGATCATGACAGCATGGCACGACACGCTGAAAAGCTATACGATCCCCATAGAACTTCCTCTGGACCTTATGGACGGTGTTGCCATGGATATAGAGTTCAAACCGTTCGAAACCTTTGACGAGCTCTATGTATACTGTTACAAGGTCGCTGCGGTAGTCGGGCTCATGACCTCGGAAATCTTCGGCTACAGCGATAAACAGGCGCTTCAGTATGCCATAGATCTCGGCATAGCCATGCAGCTGACCAATATTCTGCGGGATATCGGCGAAGATGTTGACCGGGGAAGGATCTATCTTCCGCTTGAGGATCTCCGCCGTTTCAACTATTCCCATGAAGAGCTCATGAAGAAGACAATAAACAGCAACTTCCTGAGTCTCATGAAGTTCCAGATAGAAAGAGCACGAAGCTACTACCGCTCTTCCGAAAAAGGCATCCCGATGCTTGAAAAGCAGAGCCGTTTCGCTGTCTGCATAAGCAGCACGAATTACGGCAATATTTTACGTGCGATTGAGAAAAACAACTACGATGTTTTTTCAAAAAGAGCCTATCGCTCGTTCTATCAGAAAATCAGCACCATTCCGTACGTCTGGTATAAAACCCGGGCCTCCGCGTGAATGCCTGAAATATCTGACTGAGCATATTTTTTAACCTACAGAATTCACAGTACTCCGTTATCATGCCTAAAGAAAACGAACAGAACAAAAATACCCCCGAACAGTCAGCTCCGCTCTCCCTGAATGACCAGATGATGCGCCGCCTGGAGGAACGCCGGCAATTGCTTGATGCCGGCATCAATCCCTATCCCTGTGATTTCGACGTCAACCGGTATTCTGATGACATTATTATAAATTTCCAGGAAGAGGTCCGTGAACCGGTTTCGGTTGCCGGAAGAATCATGACCATCAGAAAGATGGGAAAAGCATCATTTCTGCATCTTCAGGACTCAAAAGGAAGAATACAGATCTACCTGAAAAAGGACGATGTCGGCGAAACAGCATACAATACCTTCAAACTGCTTGACATCGGCGATATCGTCGGCGTAAAAGGTTACACGTTCAAGACGAGAACCGGCGAAATATCGATTCATGCCGAAACGTTTGAACTGCTCACCAAATCGCTGCGCCCCATACCGGTCGCCAAGGAAAAAGAGATTGATGGAGAGAAAGTTGTTTTTGACGCCTTCAGCGACAAGGAACTCCGATACCGGCAACGTTATGTCGATCTGATTGTCAATCCGGAGGTCCGTCATACCTTTATCAAGCGCTCTGCCATCGTTTCATTCATGCGACAGTTCTTTTCCGGAAAAGGATGGCTTGAGGTCGAAACCCCCATTCTCCAGCCGATTTACGGTGGCGCCGCCGCCCGGCCCTTCACAACGCACCACAATGCGCTCGATATGCAGCTTTACCTGCGCATTGCCAACGAACTCTACCTCAAGCGCCTTATCGTCGGCGGTTTCGACGGGGTCTTTGAATTTGCCAAGGATTTCCGCAATGAGGGGATCGACCGCTTCCACAACCCCGAATTCACCCAGGTCGAGCTCTATGTCGCCTACAAGGACTACAACTGGATGATGGAACTTGTCGAGGAACTGCTCTACCGCACCGCTCTTGCCGTCAACGGGTCCGACAGCACAAGCTTCCTCGGCAGCGAAATTTCATTGAAGCCGCCCTTCCTCCGACTGACCATCGCCGACTCCATCAAGGAGTACTGCGGGGTTGATATCCAGGGAAAGAACGAACAGGAACTCCGCTCGACAGCCAAGGATCTCGGCCTCGAACTTGACCCGAAAATCGGTGCAGGAAAAATCATCGATGAAATCTTCGGTGAGTTTGTCGAACCGAAACTCATTCAGCCGACCTTCATAACCGACTACCCGACCGAAATGTCCCCCCTTGCCAAAGAGCACCGTTCACAACGGGGAATTGTTGAGCGTTTTGAACTTATTGCCGGAGGCAAGGAACTCTGCAACTCTTTCTCGGAACTGAACGATCCGGTCATTCAGCGAGAACGGCTCGAAGCCCAGGCAAAACTGAGGCTGCGCGGCGATGAGGAGGCAATGATTGTCGATGAAGATTTCCTGCGCGCCCTCGAATACGGCATGCCGCCCTGCGCCGGTCTTGGAATAGGAGTTGACCGGATGGTCATGCTGCTAACCGGTCAGGACTCGATAAGGGATGTCATCTTCTTCCCGCACCTGAAACCGGAATAAACTATTACAATGTGCTGAGTGCTGAGTGCTGAGTGAAAAATCCAATTTACCGGATGATGCCTCAGCACTCATCGCATTTCTTACTTCTGAATACCGTAATAGTCACGATACCATGCAACGAAACGCCTGATTCCTTCCTGTACGGAGGTTTCCGGCTTGTAATCCACGTCCAGTATCAACTGCTCCACATCGGCGTAGGTGTCGGGAACATCACCCGGCTGAAGCGGAAGGAACTCCTTTTCGGCAGTTTTTCCAAGCTGCTCTTCAAGCGCCGCGATATAATCCATGAGTTCTACCGGCCTGCTGTTGCCGATGTTGTAGACTCTCCATGGAGCTTTGCTTGACCCCGGATCCGGCTTAAGACCCGACCATGCAGGATTCGGTTCAGCCACATGGTAAAGCGTCCTCAGCACACCTTCGGCAATATCATCGATATAGGTGAAATCCCTGCGATGCTTTCCGTAATTGAAAACCTGGATGGGCTTGCCGTTCAGAATGGCATCGGTAAAGAGAAACAGTGCCATATCAGGCCTTCCCCATGGACCGTAAACGGTAAAAAAACGAAGACCGGTTGTCGGAAGGTTATACAGATGGCTGTAGGTATGAGCCATCAGCTCATTTGCCTTCTTGCTTGCCGCATAGAGAGAAAGCGGGTGATCGACATTGTCATGCACTGAAAAAGGCATGGTTTCATTGGCACCGTAAACCGAACTGGACGAGGCATAAACCAGATGCCCGACCCCGTTATGGCGGCACCCTTCAAGGATATTGAGAAACCCCAGAATATTGCTCTCGATATAGGAGTGGGGATTGATAAGGGAATAACGCACACCGGCCTGCGCCGCAAGATTAACCACCCGGTCAAACTCCCCCGTCCGGAAAAGCTCTTCCATGGCGCTTCTGTCGGCTATATCTGCTTTTACAAACCTGAACCCTTCATAGGGCTTGAGCATCGAAAGCCGTGCATCCTTGAGTGAAACATCATAGTAGTCGTTCAGATTATCAACACCGGTTACCCGTTCGCCCCGTTCAAGAAGCTCTCTGCATACATGAAACCCTATAAATCCGGCTGCGCCGGTCACCAGTATATTCATTATTTCTGTTCGTTAACGATTTATGGCCGTTACTGGACCGCATTATCTGTTTTGTTTTACCATTATAAAAACAAATCACCGGCCGTTCAAGGCAAAAAAGCTGCTCCTTGCAGACCGAAAGGCGCTTCAAAAATACAGGGAAAAAACAGAAATCAACTTCCCTCCTCATTAATGTAACTTATTTAGGTTTTCGTCATGAATATCCGAAATTATTTAAGTATATAAAGGATACGAAAAAGTAGTCGTCACATGAACAACAAGAAGACATACCCGCATGACCCGCTTCTTTGAGCGATACGAAGCAGAAGCCGAACGGTTTTTTGATGAGGTTATCTCAAAGGATGGGCAGCCCCGGCCCCACTACGACAAGCTGCTCGACCGCTTCCGCCAGTTTTCGGCGGATGATATCAAAGCCCGCCGGGAAATCATCAACATTTTCTTCCGCAACCAGGGCATCACCTTTACTGTTTACGGTGTTGAAGAAGGAATCGAGCGGATTTTCCCCTTTGATCTCATCCCGAGAGTAGTTCCCTCCGGCGAATGGCAGACCATCGAAAAAGGCCTGTTGCAGCGGATCACGGCGCTCAACGAGTTTCTTTATGATATTTATCATACCCAGAAAATCCTCAAGGACAGGATCATTCCTACTGAACTGATTCTGGGAAGCCAGCATTTTGCGCGCGAGTTTGTCGGGGTTAACCCGCCGCTCGGCATCTACATTCATGTAACCGGAAGCGACATCATCCGCGACGGCAACGGCAGCTACATGGTGCTTGAAGACAATCTGCGCACTCCGAGCGGTGTCTCCTACATGCTGCAGAACCGCCAGGCAATGAAACGCGCCTTCCCTGTCGTATTTGAAAAATACAAAGTACGGCCGATCGAGAACTATCCCCAGGAGCTCCTTCGCACCCTGCAGGAGATCAGCCCTCCGACCCGGCGGGAACCCAATGTAGTGGTACTGACCCCGGGAATTTACAACTCGGCCTACTTCGAGCACAGCTTCCTTGCCCGGCAGATGGGTGTTGAACTGACCGAAGGAAAGGATCTTGTCGTCAACAACAACAAGGTTTACACCAGAACCACCCGCGGTCTTGAACGGGTTGACGTGATCTACCGCCGTGTTGACGATGCCTATCTCGATCCGCTGGTCTTCCGCCCCGACTCGAAACTCGGCGTTGCGGGCCTTATCAACGCTTACCGCAAAGGCAATGTTGCCCTTGCAAACGCTATCGGAACCGGCGTTGCCGACGACAAGGTCATTTACAGCTTCGTGCCGGCAATCATCAAATACTATCTCGGAGAAGATCCTATTCTGCAGAATGTGCCGACATGGCTGGCAAGCAATCCTTCCGACCTGAAATACATTCTTGAAAACCTCGGTTCGCTGGTTGTGAAGGCCGCCAATGAATCAGGAGGCTACGGCATGCTGGTCGGACCGGAATCAACGATTGAACAACAGGAGAAGTTTGCCGAAATGATCGTCGCAAATCCGCGCAACTATATTGCCCAGCCGACCATTTCACTTTCCCGCCATCCGAGTTTTTTCAATGACACCGAACTCTTCGGATGCCATATCGACCTGCGGCCTTATGTATTGTACGGCAAAACTGTTACTATTGTTCCAGGAGGCCTGACGAGAGTTGCTCTCAAACGGGGATCGCTGGTGGTTAACTCCTCCCAGGGCGGAGGAAGCAAGGACACCTGGGTTGTCGATGAATAAATATTAATACCTGATCATCTATGTTAAGCCGTGTCGCCGAATCCCTGTTCTGGATGAGCCGCTACTTCGAGCGGGCAGAAAACACCGCAAGGTTCCTTGACGTCAATTTCAACCTGCTGCTTGATCTCAATAAAATCAACCCTGTAGAAAACCCCAACTACTGGATAGCGCTTATTCTCGTCACCAGCGACAGGGAGCGCTTCAATGAACTCTACACGGAGTATACCTCCCGTACCGTCACCGATTACCTGGTTTTCAACAAAAACAATCCGAACTCCATCACATCCTGTATCGGTCTGGCAAGGGAGAACGCCCGCAGCATCATCGAAAGCATATCAAGCGAAATGTGGGAGCAGGTCAACAACCTCTATCACTTTCTGCAGACTGTCACCCCTCAGTTTGTGCATAACGACCCGTCAGGTTTCTACAAGGAGATCAAGAATGCCTCCCATCTCTTTCAGGGCATTACCGATAACACCTTTTCCCGCAACGAAGGATGGGATTTCATACAGATTGCCAAATATCTCGAACGTTCCGACAACATCGCCCGCCTGATCGACGTAAAATACCACATGCTGCTTTCCGAAGCGCAAAACCAGCCGGAGGAGGTTGAAGGAACTGATGACATCATTCAATGGATGGCCGTACTGAAAAGCTGCAGCGCCCTTGAGGCATTCCGCAAGGTTTACCTTTCGAAAATCGATCCCGACAACATTCTGCGCTTTCTCATTCTCGATCGTACCTTTCCGCGCAGCATCAACTTTTCCGTCTGTGCCGCCGAAGATGCCCTGTGGCGCATTTCGGGCAGTTCCCGTCACCGATACGTCAACAACGCCGACAGACTCATCGGAAAGATGGAGGCCGAGCTGAGCTATACCGCCATTGAAGACATCTTTTCCAAAGGACTGCATAATTATCTGGAAGACCTTGAACAGCGGCTGGTTAAAGTGGGGGAACAGGTTCACCTGACCTATTTCGCCTACCATACTCCGGAAATAGAGTCACCGGACATTGATGAAGCGCTCCCCTTCACCGGAGTAGCCGGCGGACGGGCAAACTGGAGCCAGGCACAGCAGCATCAGCAGCAGCAATAACAGGACGCAAACCAAAAGAGCATGATTTTAAAAGTTGAACATTCCACCCTGTTTGAATATGATAATCCCATATATGAAACAGCTACGGAAGTAAGGCTTCACCCTGACAACAATCCGTCGGCTCCGCAGCGATGCGCAAGCTTCAAACTCCAGGTTGACCCGCCGGCCACCCTGTTTGAATACACCGATTTCTACGGAAACATCGTCAACCACTTCAACCTGCTCCAGAGCCACAAAAGGGTTAAAATCGTTGCGACATCAATTGTTGAGACCGGAACAGGCCATTCTGAAGCGGCAGAGGATGAGGATATTTTTCTGATGGATTTTTCAGCCGAAAGCCGCTATGTGCATTTCGACCAGGCGATACGCGATTTCTCGTCGCGTTTCTCCACCGCTTCCGACAGTTTTCAGCTTGCTGAATCGATATGCCGCCACATCAATGAATCGTTCATCTACGAACCGGGAGTAACTGACGTTCACAGCACCAGCGCCGTCGTTATGGCTCTCGGACGGGGAGTTTGCCAGGATTTCGCCCATATCATGCTTGCATCCTGCCGCTCTCTCGGTGTGCCGGCCCGCTATGTCAGCGGTTACCTTTTCGGAGGCAGCACACCCGATGGCCGCGATGAAGCAAGCCATGCATGGTGCGAAGTCTACTGCGGAAAGGAAAAAGGATGGATCGGCATGGACCCGACACACAGCTCGCTTTTAGTCGACGAACGCTACATCAAGATCGGTTCAGGCCGGGACTATGCCGACGTGCCGCCGGTAAGGGGAACCTATAAAGGCAATTCCAGGGAACAGCTCAGCGTATCGGTCAGGGTAAGCTCCATGGAATAACCTCAGAGTGCTGTTGTGATAAAAAACAGTTGCGGAAATCCTGCAGGGTACACTACATTATTACAGTGGCGCAGGAACACAGAAACCGCGCCTGCAGCAAAAGCACCATTTGATCATCATGTCAGGCAGTGCCCGTCCATATGTTTTAGCGCTTCTTCTTACGGTTTTTCTGTGCGGAGCCCGTCATGCGCCCCGCATGACCGCAGAAGATTACTACAAAAGCGGCAAGGCAAAATACCACAGCAAAGACTACCTCGGAGCCATCGGGGACTACAACAAGGCGGCAAAACTGGCCCCTGACTCGGCTAAAATCTTCGGCAGTCGCGGTGCGGCAAAGCGCAAGCTCGGTGACAAGGAAGGTGCCCTTGCCGATGCAAAAAAAGCCGCACGCCTTGGCGACAAGGACGCCCGGCGCATTCTGGGCATTCTCGGTTACGACTGGGAAGAGACCGATAACCAGGCCGATTCAAAAAACAGGTAACCTGTTATCAGGAAAACGTTGATGGCGCAAAAGCGGATGCAGGGCATTCATCGGGGAGAGATTCTGACGTTGATCACCGGACTGATCTTTGCCGTTGCATTTCTCATTCTGACCCCCCGGGACATCCCGATGTTACTCTCTCATCCCCGGCCTGCAGAGAGTTACCAGGAAGCCTTGCAGCTCATTGATATCTTCCGGTCACAGGAGCCGCAGAAGATGAACCCCCTCTGCCGGACACAATTGATGACCCACGGGACTAAAACTGCTCGTGCAGTTATTCTGGTTCATGGCTATACGAGCTCCCCGCAGCAATTTCACGACCTTGGCCGACGTTTTTATGAATCCGGATGTAACGTGCTTATTGCGCCTCTCCCGCATCACGGCCTTGCAGACCTGATGACGACAGGACGGTCGATATCGCCCGGGGGCTCGGAAAAGAGGTGGTTATGATGGGCATCTCAACCGGAGGAGTGACAACCGCATGGGCGGCACAGAACCGGAGGGATATTGATCTGGCGGTCATCATCTCCCCCGCCTTCGGGTTCAGGAAGATTCCAACGTTTTTTTCCGGTGCCCTGATGAATATCTACCGCTTCCTGCCCGATGCGTTCGAGTGGTGGGACCCGGTGCTGAAGGAAAAGGTTCCCCCTTCTCACGCCTATCCCTTTTATTCCCGCCATGCGCTGACCGAAATCCTCCGTCTCGGATTTGCCGTTAAGAAAGAGGCAATGCTCAAGCCTCCTGCAGCCAGAATGATGATCGTCATCTTCAACTCAAATGACACCATGATCAATAACGGTATGACGATGCAGATGGTGGATATATGGAAGTCTCACAGGGCGAATCTTACCACATATGAATTCGAAGCAGGCCGGAAACTCCCTCACGACCTGATCGACCCCGCCCAGCCCGATCAGCGCATCGACATCGTCTACCCCCGACTCATGGAGCTGATCAGGCTGTAAATTATCCGGGCCCGCAGCTTTTCGGAATTCAGATGTTACTCAGGCTCCAAATCACGGGTGCATCAGAGACCCTTTAACCCACCCAAATACCTATTTGCCTAACAGCTGCGGAGGCGGGGTTGTTTCGGACGATGGCGGCAACTGAGGAAGATTGAATTGCGGTTGATCGCCGGTCAGACTCTTCAGAAACGCTACTATGCTGGCATTTTCCTGGTCTGTATACGTTTTGCCCAACTGAATCTGACCCATTATCTCAACAGCTTTGGATAGCGTTGCCACCTCACCATCATGAAAATAGGGATAGGTCAGTTCAACATTCCGCAGTGTCGGCACCTTGAATTTGAAACGATCAGCATCTTTTTTGGTTATGGCAAAGCAACCTGAAGCTGAACAGGTCGTTTTGTATGGCTTGACAATACCTGTTTTCCGGAATGAATTCGCGCCAAGAGCCACGCCGTTATGACAGATTGTACATCCGCTCCTCTTGAACAACCTGTAGCCTGCAAGTTCCTGTTTTGTTATCGCCTTGTCATCACCACGCAGCCATTGATCGAAACGGGAATTCGGTATAAGAAGCGTCTCTTCAAATGCTGATATAGCAGTTATAACCTGATCAATATCAATCCTGTCTGCATGAAATACCTTGTTGAACTCTTCCGCATAGAGAGGAATAGATTGAAGGATCGTAACAGCAAGATCGTGAGTAAATCCTCCTGAATTGCCGGCCGGAGCAGCAGAAGGCTTCCCGGGTTTAGTAACCATCCCGTCAACCTGCCCTTCAATGAACGCAACCATGCCTCCGTAAGCATAATCCCCGATTGATAACATCGACTTGAGATCTTTTGCCCGTCCGTTCCAGAACTGCGCAAAACTCATGCTCGAATTCAGCACTGTGGGAGCGTTGAGTGGACCCTCACGCAAGTTATGTCCAACAGAGGTTTTCAGATTGTCACTGCCGCCCATGCTGAGATTGTGGCATGAGTTGCATGAAATGAATCCTGTTTTGGAAAGACGGGGATCGAAGAAAAGTTTTTTCCCGAGCTCCACCATTTCCGGGTTAACCACTTCTGGCACCTTCAGTGGCTCTACCGGTTCACCCGTTCTTGGTTTGAACGCCTTATGGGTCAATGGCTCAACAACACGCAAAACACTCTTCGCCGGCTCAGCCTGCAAATTTCCGGATAAAAAGCTGACAGAGCAAATTGACAACAGGCTTGCAGCAAATTGATAAATTTTCATTGTCTTTTATAATCCGGATAATATCAAAGCCTTCTCAAAACCGACTCTTGCATCACAACACTATAAATTCACTCCTTGAACAGCAAAAATACGGTTTTCCACTTGAATCACGCAATATTTACCAGAAGGATTACAATGTGAGCCTGTAAAAATGGAAGAAATTAAGGAACGTGCGCAAAATTCAGCAGCAACTGAAGAGCCATTAAAGACACTCTTTCACTTTAAAGGCGATGGCTTGTGCAGACTTTTGTTTTGTGCGGGGCTTTGGGTACCTTGACAGGTTCAAAATCCGGAGGTTCCTGCCTGAAAGCGGAACAACGGAAGATTTCGATACGTTTTCGACATTCATGAAATTCACACTCAGTACAAAAGACACGAAAACAGCCGCACGCTGCGGCATGCTCTCAACAGGGCACGGCGACATACCGACCCCGATATTCATGCCGGTCGGCACCAGAGCGAGCGTGAAATCGGTCGAGCCGCGCGAACTGAAGGAGTTGAACGTCCGTATCATTCTCGCCAACACCTACCATCTCTACCTGAAGCCGGGAAACGACATCATGCGGCAGGCAGGAGGTGTGCACCGCTTCATGAACTGGGACGGCCCGCTGCTGACCGACAGCGGAGGCTACCAGGTCTATTCCCTCTCCGGCCTGCGGAGAATCAACGAAGAAGGGGTCATGTTCAAGTCGCACCTTGACGGCTCCAAACAGCACTTCACGCCGGAAAACGTGGTGGAGACCCAGCGCATCATCGGCAGCGACATCATGATGCCGCTCGACGAATGCCCGCCATCCACAGCTGATAAAGAGTACATCCGCAAGTCGGGAGAGCTGACCATCCGCTGGGCTGAGCGTGCAAAAAAGCATTTCAGTGCAACTGCCCCCTTATACGGCCATGACCAGGCACTTTTCGGCATCACACAGGGCGGAATCCACTGCGATCTGCGCACTATTTCAACAAATGCGCTTGTCGATCTCGATTTTGACGGCTACGCAGTAGGGGGCATGGCTGTCGGTGAACCCGCCGAAGAGATGTACCGCATCCTTGAACTCTCACATCCCCTGCTGCCGGAAAACAAGCCCCGTTACCTTATGGGCGTCGGCACGCCGGAAAACATCCTCAACGCCATTGAGCGGGGCATCGACATGTTCGACTGCGTCATACCTACCCGTGAAGGACGTAACGGCAGGGTCTATACCCGCCACGGCAAAATGAACCTGCGCTCGGCAAAGTATGCCGCGGACTTCACTCCGATCGATGAGGGATTCGACAACTACGTCTGCCGGAACTTCTCGCGAGCCTATATCCGCCACCTCCTGAACGTGGGCGAAATTCTCGGACTGAACCTCTGTACCTTGCAGAACATATCGTTTTTCATGTGGCTGACTGCAACCGCGCGCACACAGATTCAGAACGGCTCATTCAAAGAGTGGAAAGAAGATTTTCTTGAAAAATTCAACAGCAATGACCAAGCATAACGTCTTTCTCCTGAGCCTCGGCTGCTCAAAAAACACCGTCGACTCCGAACGGCTGATGGCACAGGCTGAAGCCTCCGGCATCAGCTTTACCGAAACTGCCGATGAGGCCGACACCATTATCATCAATACCTGCGGTTTCATAGAAGATGCCAAGGAGGAATCCATTGCCGAAACCCTTGCCGCCATCGACAAAAAGGGGGAAGGAAAAATTCAGCGTGTTTTTGTCATGGGATGCCTCAGCGATCTCTACCGGCGGGAACTGAAGGAAGAGATGACAGAAGTTGACGGCTTTTTCGGTACACGTGAACTGCCGGAAGTACTCGCTGCCATCGGGGCGGAGTACCGCGAGGAGCTCTATGACCGCCGCTCGCTGCTCACACCTCCCCACTACGCCTATCTCAAGATCGCCGAAGGGTGCAACCGCGCCTGCTCGTTCTGCTCGATCCCGAAAATCAGGGGCCGCTACCTGAGCCAGCCGCCTGAACAGCTCCTGCGCGAAGCTGCCCTCCTTAAGGAAAAAGGTGTGAAGGAGCTGAACCTGATCGCACAGGACATAAGCATGTACGGGTACGACATTGCCGCAAGGTCGCTCCTGAATGACCTTGCCTTGCGTTTGTCGGACATGGCTTTTGACCGGATCCGCCTGCTCTACGCCTACCCGGTCAACTTTCCTCTTGAGGTGATCGACACGATGCTCGAGCGGCAGAACATCTGCAACTATCTCG
>Ga0268280_1000601_pt1 | contig 28661 bp, 18 predicted proteins | sample saktaG_9_FD_190139 | JGI IMG/M metagenome (GOLD analysis project Ga0268280, IMG submission 190139) | Saline water microbial communities from Sakinaw Lake, British Columbia, Canada - sak_2011_5_24_40m | ecosystem: Environmental > Aquatic > Non-marine Saline and Alkaline > Saline ...
TCAGCAACTACGTAAAGAAACAAGGCAGTCCGGATTACAAACAAATACACCACCAGATGCCAAGCCTATTCGATTAGCTACAAAGTGGCACAGATACCTCGATGCTCTGCATCGGGGTTGTTCATTTATTGTTCAATTCACACATATTCCACATGTTTTTTATAAAGAGTGATATGATATATTTATGCAAACTGATAATCAAATAAAAAAGAAAAGGATACTTGTGGTGGAAGATGAAAAGATTATGGCCGACATGTTGCAGCATACACTGGAAGATTCAGGTTTCGCTGTGTTGCGTGCTGATAATGGTGGTGACGCACTATCTTTGGCGATGGGAGATCATCCCGATATGATTTTACTAGATATTATGTTGCCTGGTATAGACGGTTTAACTGTTTTACAAAAGTTGCGCGAAGATACTTGGGGTAAACACGTACCGGTTATTGTACTTACCAACCTTTCGCCAGATACTCGGATTTTGGAAAACGTAGAACACACTGCACCACTGTATTATATTGTTAAATCAAACACATCAATGGAAGACGTGACTGCAAAAGTAAGAGAGGGTTTGAGTGTTGTATAGACGTTCTCTCTATTTTATCATGCGGTTTTTTAGACACATACACGATTTATTCGTGCCACATAGCGGGAATGGCTATAAACCGCACTTGTTTCAGATTGAGATAATATTAGCCATATTGTTTTTGTCGATTACCGTAACTGGTTGCGCTATACTCAGGCCCCAGTTGTTGCTGGGTGGTGTGCATGATCCTGCGGCGGTAATAGTGGCCATGTTGGCTGATTCTACAAATAAAACGCGTGTTCAAAATTCCGTACAACCACTAACAATAGACGTTCGCCTAATGAATGCTGCGCAAATGAAAGCAGATGATATGGCGAAACGTGGCTATTTCTCACATGCTACTCCGGATGGTAAATTACCGTGGGACTTTTTTAGATTTGCCGATTATGACTACCAGTATGCTGGTGAAAATCTGGCCGTCAACTTTTTCGATTCTGCTGTTGTAGCAAATGCGTGGATGAATTCTCCAACACACCGCGCTAATATAGTTAATCCAAATTTTACAAATATTGGTTTTGGAATATCGCAGGGGAATTATGAAGGAAAGCCTTCGGTGTTTGTGGTTGAGTTTTTCGGCAGTCCTGTAAAAGAGTTGAATATGCCAGTTACTTCTTCCAAAGACAGTAAGTCAGCTCCAATACGCGTAAAAAGGATTGACGTTGCGTCAACAACTGCTTCTGGTAATGCGCCAACAAGCCGTGCCAAAGTATTGGGTATGGTGACCGACGGCACTCTTATTCCTCAGACGCAACCAACTGCGCAAGAAGCTTTACAAAAAGCACATTCATCGATATCAACAGTTGAGTTATTGCTTGAAGTAATGCTGACTGTTGTTTCAATTACGTTCTGTATACTCGCCGGTTTTGTATATTTTGAAAAAAGAAAAGAAGGTATGTTTTTGTTGTTGAATGGTATATGTCTTGTGGCAGTACTGGTTATCCTTTTGTGGTTTAATCATTTGTTTTTGGTTGCGTGATTGGTTTTGATGCCATTATTTGTGTATAGTGCAGTGTATGAACAAAGGACGACCAGTAAATTTTTCGGTTGAGCGACAACTGCCACAATCATTGGCGCGCGCTGGCGTTATCCATACGCCACATGGCGATATTGATACACCTGCTTTTGTGGCTGTTGGCACTAAAGCAACAATACGTGGTGTTGCTGTTGAGACTGTGCGTGAATTAGGGGTGCAGACATTGATTGCAAATACGTATCACTTGTATTTAACGCCTGGAGAAAAGATAGTGGAAAAAGCTGGCGGTGTGAGTAATTTTATGTGTTGGAATGGTCCAACAATGACAGACTCCGGCGGATTTCAAGTCTTTTCACTCGGTGCAGGTTTTGGTAAAAAACTTTCTAAATTTATGCCAAGCGACGCGTCACGAGAGGAGGGTGTTGCGGTATTTGACGAGGAACTAGCTACTTCGCATGGCAAATTGGCAATCGTAGACGATGAGGGTGTGTCGTTTACGTCGCATATTGATGGTACGCTACACAGATTTACACCTGAGCGGTCTATAGAAATACAGCACGCTCTTGGTGCAGATATACTGTTTGCTTTTGATGAGTGTACTTCTCCGACTGCGGATTATGAGTATCAAAAAGAAGCAATGGAACGCACGCACCGATGGGCGAAGCGGTCGCTTTCGGCGCATCGGCAAAATACGATAAAAAATTCCGAGCAGGGTATGTACGGTATCGTGCAAGGCGGACGTTTTGAGGATTTACGAATAGAAAGCGCTCGTGAATTAGCAAGTATGGATTTTGACGGCTATGGAATCGGCGGTTCTTTCAGTAAAGAAGACGTAATCGGTATTTTGGATAAAGTAAATCGCGAGTTGCCTGCTGATAAACCACGGCACTTGCTAGGAATAGGGGAGCCCGAGGATATTTTTATAGGCGTTTCTGCTGGAATAGATACTTTTGACTGTGTTCTTCCAACGCGCAATGGACGCACTGGAACGGTATATACTCGCCATGGGAAGTTAAATATAACTGGAGTTCCGTGCAGAGAGGATTTTTCGCCTATAGATGACAAATGCGAGTGTTTTGTGTGTCGCAACCACACTCGCGCATATATGCACCACCTTTTTCACGCACACGAAATGTTGGGACCAATGCTTGCGTCAGCGCATAATCTTTTCTTTTTAAATAATCTAACGCGCCGCATACGCAATAGTATTTTGGGCGGTAACTTTGAAAAATTGCGCGACGATTTTTTTGCGGAGTACAAAATCTAGCTAGATTTTTAGTTGGCTTTTACTTTGACTCTTGTTTGTTTGCTCTTGTCTACTTTTGGAAGACGAATTACAAGGAGTCCGTGTTTTTCTGATGCTTCTGCGCCTTCAATATCAACTTCTTGTGGTAGTGAAAGTGTACGCGAGAAAGCGCCCCAGTATAATTCTTTAAAAACAAAGTCATCGGAGCCACCTTCTGTATGCCCCTCACGTTTGCCACGCAAAGTAACTGTATCGCGGGTTATGGATATATCGATATCTTCTGGTCGTACGCCAGCAATCATAGCCTTTATGATGATATGTGAAGGTGTTTCGTACATATCCACAGATAATTCTCCTTCGGTCTCAGATTCTGATATAGCTGGAGCGGATATGGATGATGTGGAAGCGGGTCGATGAGCTTCGCGAGCGGTCGGTAGTGTCTGAGTTATAGAGCCACGGCGTACACTAACGCTTTTGTCCTGAGCCGGATTTTCGCGTAAATAAGAATCGGAATCTAGTGAGTCAAAAGAAACATAGTCGTCGTCGGACGATCCGGTGAGCCATTTGAAAAACGTTTTTTTACTTTTTGGCATAGAAAATTAAAACAAAATTGTTGTTATTGTTATTATTTGTGCTTAAGCAACTTTATTTTTTCTGCGAAAAGAAGAACAACTATTACACTAATCCAGATGCCGACAAGTGCAAGTAAATATGCGCTCCCTTGTTGTAGTATAAAAATATTAAAAAGTATATGCAAGCTTATTGAGAGGATAACTCCTATTGTTACTGCGAGTATACAGCGCGATCGTGGGCTAAAAAATGTTAGAGCAAGTGAAATACCGATACATGCAGACGAAACTGTGTGTAGGAGTGTAGATCCAATAAAGCGCGTGTCGCCAACAAGAATGCTCTGGATTGACGTGTCTTGCGCAATAGAACCGTACAAAAAAAGTGCATTTTCTGCGGCGGCAAATCCTAGTGCGGCTGTTATCATGTAAATAAGTGCATCAATAGGCTCGTCGTAAGCGGCGCTCGCAAGACCAAAGATTGCTGCTGCGATAAACTTTAGCAACTCCTCGATCGTTGCCCATGAAAAAACTGTGTGAGCATCTTGTATGCCCATGTTTGTGGAAAAGGAATGTTCGAGTATCCCTGCGAAAATGACCATTATTGCGCCTGTTATAAACGTGAGTGCTATTCGGATTTTTGGTTCAGGACGCAGTCTGTCTTCCTCAAGCCAAAAAAATAACCACACCATAGATGGCAAGAATCCGCCCAAGAATGCAAGTGCAATGGTATAGAACATTGATATATTATACACCACGCGAACTCGCTAATGTTTATTTATTAGGCAACTGGCCACGGTTCTATCATTAACATTTTTTCTTTGCGGAGATTCTCAGGAATATCCTGCCAGATTTCTTCAGTCACAAATGGCATAAACGGGTGTAGTAGTTTTAAGCAGTCGGCGAGTATGCCAAGTAATAGGTTTTGTCTGGAACGCCGCTCCTCAGGTGAACCTGTCATAAATATAGGTTTACTTGTTTCGAGCATGTCACTTGCAAAAATACCCCAAATATATTGGTAGAGTTTATCTGAAGCCATATAGAGGCGATATTCTTCTATGTCGTGGGTTACATCGGTTGCGATTGCGTCAAATTGCGTACGCAGAATTTGGTCGGTGGCGGTGAGCTCGGTTGCCTCCTCCCACCTCACTCCAACCCCCTCCTCGGGCAGTAGAGGAGGCAAACCATCAACCACTTTCATGTCCTGTGTGTTTTCCAAAATAAATCTCGTTATATTCCAAATCTTGTTCGCAAATTTTTTGTACGCGCCGATTTTATGCACATCAAGATTGAGGTCTGTGCCCGGTGTGTTGCCTACAATAAGCCCCATACGCAAAGCATCTGTGCCGTATTGGTCGGAGACATCGAGTGGTGAAATTACGTTTCCCTTGCTTTTGCTCATCTTTTTGCCATGAGCATCGCGTACCATTCCGTGCAAATAGACGTCTTTGAAAGGAACTTTGCCAGTACGGTACAAACCGAGCATAATCATGCGAGCGACCCAGAAAAATATAATATCTGCGCCAGTTTCCATTACAGATGTTGGGTAGTAGTCAGTAAAATCTTTACTGTCAGGGAAGCCGAGGGTCACAAACGGCCACTGTCCGGAAGAAAACCATGTATCAAAAGTGTCTGGATCCTGAACAACTTCTCCATTACACTTGGCACAGGCAGTAATTTTATTTTCCAAATCAACCATTCCATGGTCGCACTTGGTGCAAATCTTTGCTGGAATAGGAATACCCCAGACAACCTGCCGAGAGATATTCCAGTCCTGTATTGGGGACAGCCAATGCTTCATTATTTTTTCGTGCTGTTCGGTCAGGATGTGAACATCGCCAGCCTCAACAGCTTGCAATGCTTTTCCCGCGAGCGGAGCCATCTTTATAAACCACTGCGCTTTTACTTGTGGTTCAATTTCGCGCTCGCATTTGTAACAGACAGGTACTTCGTGCGCATATTTTTCTTCAACGCGCTCCAGTAGTCCTTTCTCTTTTAACTTTTCCACGATTTTCGTGCGCGCGTCTTTTATATTTATGCCAGCAAATTCTCCAGCGATAGGAAGTAGTTTTCCGCGCCAATCAATAATTTGCTCACGCTCTAGGTCATGTCTTTTGGCTATCTCAAAGTCGGTAGCGTCGTGCCATGGTGTGATTGTCATAACGCCAGTGCCGAATTCACGGTCTATTGCTTCGTCCTTGATAATCGTGGCGGTAATAGGACCATTTATCCATTCTAAATCTATTTGCTGTCCTTCGTGATATTGCGCATACCGCTTGTCTTCTGGGTGCATTACTACATATTTATCGCCGAATTTTGTTTCTGGTCGTGAAGTTCCGATTGTGAAAGGTCCGTATTTAAAATAGTAGAATGGTTCCGTACGTGTCTGATGCACTGTTTCAAGATTTGAAAGCGACGTTTGATGTTTTGGGCACCAGTTTACAATGCGCGCTCCGCGGTACAAAAGCTCGTCGTCTTCAAGTTTTTTGAAGGTGTCGCTAACAGTCTTAACTACACGTTCGTCTAATGTAAAAAGCCCGCGCGACCAGTCACATGATGCGCCGAGCTGGCGGAGTTGTCCTTCCATGAAAGTTTTGTTCGCAAGAGTAAAAGCTAGAATTTCCTTGTAGAGTTCTTTTGGATCCATGCCAAAGCGCGAACGGCCTTCTTTCTCAAGTTTTTTCTCATATACAACCTGTGTCTCAAAACCTGCATGATCTGCTCCAGGAAGCCACAGTGTTTTGTATCCACGCATGCGCTTGTACCTGATTAAAATATCTTGTAAGGTTACAAACAGCGCGTGACCTGCATGCAAAGAGCCGTTTGCGTTCGGCGGTGGCATTATTATGCAATATGGAAGTTTGCGTTCGGCGACGTCTGGAAGATTATCTGGGTTAAAATATCCCGACTTTTCCCATTTCTCGTAAATTGCCGATTCTACCTCGTCCGGCTGATATGGTTTTAAAAACTTGTCTGGAAGCATACTTCAATGGTACCGTATAAGGGTGCAGTAGGGAAGAAGGTTGCTTGGTTGATTCTGTTCTTATTTTTACACGGGCCCATAGCTCAATTGGTAGAGCGCCTCATTTGCAATGAGGAGGTAGTCGGTTCGAAACCGACTGGGTCCACAAGAAAAGTAGTAGCCTCAATGTATGTATTACTACAGTCCATTTAGAACCACGTATAAGGGAAGTGAACAGAGAACTGCGCCTGTGTGCGCTTTTTGTGACGCTGATGTAATGAAAACCAAGTTGATACGTTATCCAGATGGAAATTCTGTGGAGAACGAACACTATCAGTGGGTTATCAATTCTTTTCCAAAATTTGAAGGGCATACGATGGTTGTTCCAAAACGTCACGTTCTTAATCTGGGAGAGGAATCTGCAGATGAGGTGGTGGCGCGAGAGGAGCTTGTTGTATTGGCTTCGCGAGCGCTGCGCGACCTATATCCCGGTTCTGGCATAGAAGTTTTTATACAAACAGGAGAAGGTTCTGAGGGTAGTGTTAAACATTTGCATTGGCACGTAGTTCCGTCCCTTCCAGACGATCATTTAAGGGGGTTTGACAAACTTGGACATTTCTTTACTATTAAGCCAGATGAGGAGAAGGTGATTGTATTTCCAGTGCCGATACGGTTGGCGCAGGAAGGATTGCTAGAAGCTCTGCAGGCTGTTCTTTAATAGTTTTTATAAAATAGGGGAGTAAATAACATGACCAAGAAAGCCATTGTTATGGCTGGAGGAAGTGGTACGCGACTAGGATCTTTAACGAAACATGGCATCAATAAAATCATGTTGCCGGTATATGACCGACCAATGATTGCGTATCCAATCGAGACCCTAGTGAATGGTGGAATAACTGACATCCGAGTTGCGCTTAATGGTAGGAATCCGCAACTTATTATGGATTTCTTGCAGGACGGTTCAGCTCATGGGTGTAACATTAGCTACACCTACCACAGCCAAGTGTTTGCGGGCCCAGTTAGACATTTTATGGCTTCAGAAAAATGGGCTGCGGGTGAAGATGACATTGTTGTTATGTTGGGCGATTCATTTTTTCGTTTTATGCTTGATTTTGAGCATGTAACGGCTTCGCACATTTGGACAATGCCCCTTAATGGCGTGGATGATCCGAGAAAATACGGGCAGGTAGAAGTGTGTGGCAATCGCGTAGTGAAGCTTGTCGAGAAGCCAGAGGTGAAGTTTAGTGATTTAATCGCTACGGGATGTTGGGTCTTTCCGAGTGACGTGTTCGACCGCGCACGCAGACTTTTAGGAAAACCCGGAGAGTTGCAATTTGGTGACCTCTCTCAAGAGTATGTGCAGGATGGAATAATGACTCATACACAAATGCCACAGGGTTCTTACCTTGATTTAGGTACACCTGCTGCATTGTTCGCTGCGGCGACAATAGTTGCACGTGAGCGTACGGTGTTAGGAGCGCCAGCGTGAGGGTAGTATGTGAAGCGCCAATCAACATGATTGGCGCTTTTTATGTTAGTGAGAAAACATTGCAGTCAACGTGTTCCAGTGTAGTCGCCGATAGTTTTCAATTAAGGGTCAAAAGATAATGTTAAATAAGGGTTTTGTTGAATGATAAATAATGCGTTTATAGTTATCCACAACCATCCTTGATTATAGCCATAAAATCGTTTATTATGTTAATTAATGAATTCTGAAATAGAAAATAAGAAGCTCTTCAAGGATATCCCGCTTAAGCTTTATGAGCCAACGTGGGGTTCAAGTTTGGCGAGTGTAATCCTAGAGCTTGAGCAATTGAGGGTAAAAAAGCTTGGCGGACCAGTACCTCCATACGTCTTTTTTCAATTGAAGAATATTTTCCAAATACTAGAAAGCCTGGGGTCTGCTCGAATAGAAGGAAATCGCACAACTCTTGCTGAGTTTGTTGAACGTGTTATCGAGAGCAAAGGCCTTCCTGTAGATGGAGATGAACAGATTCGAGAAATATCCAATATCGAAAAGACGATAAATTTTATTGAGAAACAAGTTAATCGCGATACATTAATAACGCGCGCTTTTCTTTCAGAAATTCATGGCTTGATAGTTAAAGATCTTCCTACTCCTCCGCATGGCGAAGGTTCTAAGTATCCGGGGCGATATCGACCTGTGCCCGTGTCTATTCAAAAGTCTAAACACGTTCCTCCCGATCCTCTGCAGGTTTCAGAGTACATGGATGAACTTATTTCTTTTGTAAATACTCCTATGGAGTCAAAAAATGACCTTCTCGCCAATGTTCTAGCGCATCATCGTATGGCTTGGATACATCCTTTTGATAATGGAAACGGACGCGTAGTCCGCATGTCTACATATGCTCTTTTAATTAAACAAGGGTTTGCCATTACGAATGGGCATATACTCAATCCAACTGCTATTTTTTGCAATGACCGTAAACACTACTACGATATGCTTGAACTTGCGGATTCAGGTGAACCGGAGAAGGTTTTGCAATGGTGCGAATATGTTATCACAGGTCTCCGCGATGAAATAAAAAAAATAGATCGTCTTTTGGACTATGAGTACGTTACTCTTAATATCTTGAAGCCATCTATACTTTTCGCAAAAGAACGTCAATTTATTACAGAGCGAGAGTGCGCCATACTTGAGAAGGTGGTTACAAGTGATGGTATGTGTATTAAATCTAAAGATATAGAGAGTGTTATTGGAGAAGTGTCTCAAGTGCATCGTTCCCGCATCATACTCGGCTTGCGTGAAAAAGGAATGTTGGTACCTACAAAGGAGGGTGGGCGAGTATATAGAATAGGATTTAATAATAATTACTTACTGCGTGCGGTTATTCATGTTCTTGAACAAGAAGATTTCGTTCCAGAGTCTCTTAACAGCTAAGTTTCTATGAAACCTAGCTTGTTGGGCAATAAAAACACTTATAAATTTTATGAATACCTCTATACACGATTTCCTTGCCAAAGTAGCAGAGACCTACGGAAGTGGTCATGCTCGCGAACATTCTTATCGTCCTGCACTAAAGGAGCTCTTTGAACGCATAACAGAGTTGTCAGTTATAAATGAGCCAAAGCGAAGCGAATACGGCGCACCAGATTTCGTATTTCTAAAACCAACAGCATCAAAAGAAAAAGTTGTAATTGCGTATGCCGAGGCAAAGGACATTAACGTTGATTTGGGCGGTATAGAAAAAAGCGAACAAATGGAAAGATATTATGGCTATTCAAACATTATATTAACCAATGGTCTTGAATTTAGATTCTACAAAAACGCTTCGCCATATGTAGAGCCGATTGTAATAGGGAAAATAGAAGATGGTTCTATAAAAATAGCAGAACAATCTTTTAAGTTGTTGGAGGACACAATCCGAGATTTCATAAAAGAATCAAAAGAGCCTATTAAATCAGGCAGTGTTCTGGCAAAAATAATGGCGGGTAAGGCTCGTAGAATTAGAGACAATGTTAAAAGATTTCTTATTGCTGAAACTGATCCGAAAAATCAAAATCTTTTGGAGGTATACGATGTTATCAAAAAACTTCTTCTCTCAGAGCTTGATAAGGAGAAGTTTGCTGATATGTATGCTCAAACTTTAGTGTACGGACTTTTTGTCGCCAGATACTACGATAAGACTACAGAAACTTTTTCACGTCAGGAGGCTCGCGATTTGGTTCCTGTCTCAAACCCTTTTTTGCGCCACTTCTTTGACCACATAGCTGGCACAACATTTGACCCCAGAATTGAAGTGATTGTTAACGAGCTTTGTGAGGAGTTTGTGCAGGCAGATGTACAGGCGATTGTTCACAATTATTACAAAACAGAAAAGGCTGGAAGTCGCGATCCGATAATTCATTTCTACGAAGATTTCTTGCAAGAATATGATTCGCAAGAGCGCAAGAAAATGGGCGTATTCTACACACCTCTTCCTGTTGTGCGTTTTATCGTAAGAGCTGTAGACGATATTCTAAAAAAAGAGTTTAGCTTAACTCAAGGTCTTGCAGACGCATCAAAGACGGAGATAGAAATGGTCGTACAAAATAAAAAACACAAAGTCAAAGTGCATAGAGTTCAAGTATTAGATCCTGCCACAGGAACGGGCACATTTCTTAACGAAACAATCCTGCATATTCAAAAATCTTTTGAAGGTCAGCAAGGCCGTTGGTCGTCTTATGTAAATGAAGACCTGCTCCCGCGCTTGCATGGCTTTGAGTTGATGATGGCTTCATATACAATCGCTCATCTAAAACTTTCTTCTACAATTCTTGAAAGCGGTGCAAAAATTGAGAATACAAGACTCGGTGTTTATCTAACGAACTCTCTGGAAAAAGGTGAGATTGAAGACCTGAATCTTTTTACTGGTTTGGGTTTGGGAAAGGCTATTGCGCAAGAGTCGCGCGAAGCGCATCGAGTTAAAAATGACCTGCCAATTATGGTGGTGATTGGTAATCCGCCGTATTCAGGTATTTCTCAAAACAAAGGATATACGGACAATAACGTGTACAAAGTTGAGCCAGGTGGAATGCAAAAGTTACAAGAAAAGAAAAACTGGCTTGATGATGATTATGTAAAGTTTATTCGTCTTGCTGAAAGTTTGATTGAGAAAAATGGCGAAGGTGTTGTCGGGATGATCACATCTCATGGATATGTTGATAACCCGACGTTCCGCGGTATGCGCTGGCATCTGCGTAATACATTTGACGTTATTTATGTTTTAGATTTGCACGGAAACAGTAATAAAAAAGAAACCGCTCCAGACGGAGGTAAGGACGAAAATGTATTTAATATAAAAACAGGTGTATCTATTTTCTTTGGAATTAAAAAAGGGAATGTTAAGAATAAGAAATTAGCTGATGTATACAAAGCTGACATTTACGGTATGCGAGAAGAAAAGTTTAGAGAATTAGATACTCATTCTTTGGCGAATGTGCAATGGGTAGCTTTGCCTCATGAGAACGATGTGTGGTGTATGGAAGGGCAGGGTAAGGCAGAATACCTTAAGGGTTTTTCTGTTGCTGAATTATTTCCAAAAAATACGACTGGGATAGTAACAATGGGCGATGGTTTTATTGTAGATGAAAACAAGGCTGTACTTGAAAAACGAGTGAGTGATTTTTTAAGTCAGGACATGACAGCAGGCGAACTCACAGCAAAATACGGGTTGGGTAAAAATTACGCAAAATGGATTATTGAAAATAAAAATAAAATTGAAAACGAACATGGTGAAATTGTTCCGCTAGAATATCGCCCATTTGATACGCGGTATACTTGTTTTGATAAAAATTTGGTTTGGAGGACGCGTGATCAGGTTATGAGGCATTTTGTCGGCAAAGAAAATTTAGGCCTATGTACTCCAAGGTTAAGTAAGGATGACTGGGGTGTGTTTTGTGTTAAATCAATCGTTTCTCATAAATTGGTAAGTGCGTATGATAGTAATTCTATTTTCCCACTATATCTGTATGTAGACGACGGCTCGAAAGTTCCAAATCTAAACAAAGAAATAGTGTCAGAAATTGAAATGGTTGTTGATAAAACAACTCCAGAAAATATTTTGGATTATGTTTACGTGTCTCTCCATTCTCCAAGATATAGGGAAACATACAAAGAATTTCTAAAAACAGATTTTCCACGCGTGCCGTATCCTGAAAATAAAGAGCGTTTCTGGCAGTTGGTTGAGTTTGGCAAAGAATTGCGCGCTTTGCATCTTCTTGAGTCTCCGAAAATAAATCAATTCATCACGACTTTCCCAGAATCAGGAACCGACACTGTGGAAAATAAATATCCGCAATACAAAGATGGCAAGGCTTATATCAACGCTCTGCAATACTTTGGCGAAGTTCCTGAAATCGCTTGGAAGTTTTACATAGGAGGCTACCAACCAGCTCAAAAATGGCTCAAAGACCGCCAAGGTAACAAACTTTCCAGCGATGATATTTTACATTATCAAAAAATAATCGTTGCGCTGTCTGAAACAGACAAGATTATGAAAGAGATAAAGTAAAACAGCGCTTCGTGGTAGTTAATTATGTATAGTGTGTCAAGTGTGTCTGCGCGCGGGTAAAAAAGTTATGATAGGGGTATGCAATCGTCGGAGGTACAGCAGATAAAGGAGAGGTTGAATATCGCTGAGGTTGTCGGCGGTTATGTAAAACTCCAGAAGGCGGGGAGAAATTGGCGCGCGTGTTGTCCGTTCCATAAAGAGCGCACGCCGTCTTTCAATGTGTCGCCTGAGCGTGGTTCGTATATGTGTTTTGGATGCGGAGAAAAAGGCGACATATTTTCATTCGTGCAAAAAATGGACGGCGTGGATTTTCCAGCAGCACTTAAACAGTTGGCTGAGCGTGCCGGTGTGGAATTGCCAAAGCGCGCGCGCGGTTCGTACATTACCGCTACACCAGAACAAATGGAAAAAGGCGACCGTTTGCGCGAAGTGTGCGAGGCGGCAACTGATTTTTTTGAGGAACAATTTTTGGCACGCGATGATGTAAAAAAATATATTACTGAGCGTGGAATGACTGATGAGACTCGCGAGAAATGGCGTGTCGGCTATGCGCCTGCGGAGTGGCGGGCGCTGTCGGATTATTTAGCAGGACGCGGTTTTTCGCAGGAGGACGCGGTGGATGCGGGGCTGGGGATAGTGCCACAAAAGAAAGATGGTGATATTAAAGAACCATTAAGCCAACCATATGAGGTAAGACAATTCACCTCACCCCAACCCTCTCCTTCACAAGGAGAGGGGGCAAAACAATCGAGGACGAACTGTTATGACAGGTTCCGTGGGCGAATTATGTTTCCACTTTTTGATGCTAGCGGTCGTGTGATTGCTTTTTCCGGAAGATTTTTTGAGAAAATGGAGGGCGGACATGAAGATGGTGAGCCTGCGAAATATGTAAATTCGCCGGAGACTGATTTGTTTAAAAAATCTCGAGTGCTTTATGGTTTTGATAAAGCAAAAGAATCGATACGTAAACATGATTGTGCAATGTTGGTGGAAGGGCAATTTGATGTTGTGTTGTCGCATCAGGCTGGTCTGCCTTTTGTTGTGGCAGTTTCAGGGACTGCGCTTACTGAAGACCACCTTGCATTGCTTGGCAGATTCTCCAAACGGATAGTTCTTGCGATGGATAATGATGCCGCCGGACTGAAGGCTGGATTACGCGGTGCGCACATGGCTCTGAGTCTCGGATTCGACGTTAAGATTCCATTTATTGAAGGCGGGAAGGATCCTGCGGATCTGGTAAAACAAGACCCCGAACTTTTACGTAGTGCGGTGCGCAATGCACAGACGGCGATAGAATTTTTCTTGCGCGCAATGCGCGGTATGGCAAAAGACGATCGTGGGTATAAAAAATTGGCGGAGGCGCATGTGATTCCACTTATTACTGTGATAAAAAGCAAAATAGAACAAGCGCATTTTGTTCGTGTAACGGCTGAGTCGCTCGGCGTGCCGGAGGATGCTGTGCGTGCTGAAGTTGCGCGCGTAGTCGCTACTGCTTCAAAAATATTTTCTACACCTGCTTCTGTCGCTCAACAAATGCAAGAAATTAGTACAGCGCCTCTGTCTGTTGTTGAGACTTCAGACGAGCCACTGACAATGTTCGAGAAGAAAATCACAATGTTACTTGTGCGACATGGTTTTGAGTCAGAAGTAGGTAAGCGTGTGGTTGAGCTCGTTGGAGTGGAACGCGTCGCTAATATGCAAGAGCGCGCAAAGCCTCACCTTGAACGGTTTCTTTTTGAATTTGAGATGTTGGGCGATGATGATAAAGAAAATACTGAAAATATTCTCGCTGATATTGAACGTGAGGAAATTAATGAGCGTATAGCCAACGCGCGTCGCGCGCTTCGTGCATCAGAACTGGCGCTTAATTCAGAAGAATCTGCTAGACTCACTGCTTTAATTACAAAACTAACCCGAGGCAAGCATCCTTGCGTAGCCACCAAACCAATAGCATCAATGCCAGATTTTTTGCGAAAGCGATAACACTCTTTTCCATTAGACCCAGATTTGTCTAATTAATTAGTGTTTTTTGTTGGCAGTTTGGATAGTGTTGCGCCTGTTGGTGTGTCGACAATGGAATAACCTTGTTTGGAAATTTTTTCACGCAATACATCTGCGCCTGCGAAGTCGCCTTCGGCGCGCGCGACCTCGCGTTTTTCCACAAGTGTGCGTATTTTCTTTGGTAATTCTTCTGAGTTGCCAGTTAAAGGTGCTTTCTCCCCCACCTTTAGTACATTTGCTAAATCCAAGCCAAGTAAAGAATCCGCTTCGAGCAATGTAGCGTATTTAACAGGCGTCGATATTGCATCATCTTTTACAAATTCCCACATTAACGCGATTGCTTTTGGTGTGTCTACGTCATTAGAAATAGCTTCAATAAAATTACGCATGAATGTTGGATGCTGTGTGGGCGCTTCTTCTTCGCTAGGTTTAAATGAAGCAATAGCACTCTTGAGTCTTGAAAGTGCTGTGGAAGCGCCCTCAACCGCTTCCCATGTAAAATTAGTTTGTGTTCGGTAATGTGCGGTCAAAAACCAGTATCGTAACGCAAGCGGAGATATGTCATGTTTTACAATATCGCTTAAATAAACGCTATTGCCGAGCGATTTTGATATTTTTTTCCCGTCAATCATTATATGCGCGCAGTGCATCCAGTATTTTACATATTGCTTTCCTGTTACCGCTTCTGCCTGCGCTATTTCGTTGTTGTGATGTACTGGTATGTGGTCTATGCCACCAGTGTGTATGTCTATTTGTTTGCCTAGTAGTCGGAAGATCATGGCGGTACATTCAATGTGCCAACCTGGGAAACCAACTCCCCATGGCGACTCCCACTCCTGCTCTCTTTTTACGCCAGTCTCAGCGAATTTCCACAAAAAGAAATCGCTAGGGTGGCGTTTTTCAGGATCCGTCTCGACTCGCGCGCCTTCCTTTAATCCTTCGAGAGCAATATTGCCTAGCTTGCCGTAGTCGTGAAAACAAGAAGTGTCAAAATAAACACCTTTGGTTCCGCTGTAGGTGTATCCTTTTTCTTCGAGTGTTAAAACTAGTGCGATTTGTTCTTGTATATATTCGGTGGCGGGGGAGAAGATTATTTTTGAGCGGTCTATGTTAAATGCGTCGAGATCTGCAAACCACGCGTCTGTGTATTCTCGTACAATATCCTGCGCGTGACGACCTGTTTTCTTTGCAGCTGTTTCTATTTTGTCCTCGCCTTCATCGGCATCGCTAGCTAAGTGTCCGACGTCAGTTATGTTTATTACTTGTTTTACTTCGTAACCCCAATATGAAAGCAGGCGGTGTAATGTGTCCGCAAACAAATATGCGCGAAGGTTGCCGATATGTTGGAGGCTGTACACGGTTGGACCGCAGTTGTACATTTTTACAACGTTGTCGGAAAGTGGGACAAAGACTTCCGTCTTACTGGAGAGGGTGTTATGGAAAGAGAGCGGCGGCAAATCCCGTCGCACCGCCACTGTCTGAGTAGTGCGTAGCTGCGAAAACATCACTTATAATATAGCATGGATAGGGTATGATTTGCACTATGAAGCGATTAAATATAATAGACGGATTTTCGAGGGAGGAAGTCGATGAAACGGTGCGAGCTCTAAATGGTGGCGGTGTTGTTTTGATGCCGACCGACACGCTTTATGCGCTCATGGTTGATGCTGGAAATCCAGACGCGATGGAAAAACTTTTTGTAATAAAAGGACGCGCACGTGAACATGCTGTACAGACTATTGTTGCAGATATTGCGATGGCGGAAAAATATACGGATATGAGCGAGTCTGCAAAGCTAGTTGCAGAGCGTTTTTTGTCTGGACCACTTCTTACCTTGGTTGTGCCTAAAAAAGAAGCTGTCAGTAATGCGGTTTTGAGTGGCAATAATTTAATTGGTTTGCGAATACCCGCAAATGATTTTTGTCTTGCCGTTGTGCGTAAATTTGGGCGACCAATTACAGCGACAAGCGCTAATGTAAGTGGAGTTGCGCCAGAAAGAATGGTCGACGCTATTTGTGCGCAACTCGGAGAACGCGCTTCCGATATCTCGTTGGCGATAGATTCTGGTGAATTGCCAGTACGGCAACCGACTACTGTTGTTGAGATGTTGCAAGATATGCCACCACGTATTATACGCGAGGGCGTTCTGTCTGTGAATGATATTTTGAACGCGATTAAATAAAAGTATGACTTCTTGGCATTTTGTCAAAAACTGCTATAATTCTTCAGAATCCTCAGTATTTTGAGAGGTTTAATGCAGCCGTAGCTCAATTGGTTAGAGCACCCGCCTGTCACGCGGGAGGTTGCGGGTCCGAGTCCCGTCGACTGCGCAAAAGAAAAACCGCCCTTGTGGCGGTATTTTTTTTGCGCAGTCGAAGCAATGCGCCTGCGCGCATTGTGGCGGGGCTCGGACGGCGGAGCGATGTTTGGTCAGCAGACCAAACCGCGAGCCGGTGCCCAGACAAAACTTTTTGACGAAAAAGTTTTAGTCGCGGGCGAGTCCCGTCGACTGCGCAGACCTCAACACACATCCTTCAATAAAACAAGGTTGCTTGAATTGCAAAGCAGAAGTTTACTATGAGTAGAAGCACGAGCATCTTAAATAAGGCTCGAAAAAAGAAACTTACAGAATAGTGGAGGTACCCATGTTCACGTCATTTTTTGGTGATATTAAGCGTGCGTGGGTTGCCTTTGGAGGCATCGCACTTGCGCTGGTGTTGTTGTCTGTCCAAGTATGGACCGCCGCTACATTGGCGGGTTTGCTCAACGTGTTCGGACACTTGGTGCAGAACGTAGATAGTACAGCCAGTGCAAGAGAAATTCGTACTGGACTAGTAGTTTACTACGCTCTTATGTACAAGGTCGGAGCCTTGTACATAATTTTTTGGCTAGTGGAGTGTTCACTCAATCTCCTTCAGCGCATGTACTCACTGTGTTGGAGGACTGCAATCACAAGTCATTTCTTAGGACACTGGAGTGCCACCTCGACAACGCTTGAGGGTTCTAGTCAGAGATTGACTGATGCTGTGATTAGATTCACACAATTTGCTCCTGATATGTTTAAACAGGTGGCACGCGCGTTGCTTGCAGGCATAACCTTTGCGTACATGCTGTGGGGATTGAGTAGTCAGTTTGAGTGTGAAATATACGGTTGGCGCACACACGGGATTTTGCTTTGGGCTGCACTCGGTTCCAGCATAGCTGGTACTGCTGTGACGTGGTGGATAGGGCGCCCGCTAGTAAAGTTGCGCGCCGAAGTACAAAAGCATGAAAGCAGATTCCGTACCAAGCTCGTACTATTAACCCGTGGTGCTGAGAATGCAGACACGACACGCGAGGATGTCCTATTGTCGTTTAATGAGGTTTATAGAAAAAATCTTCGGCTACATCTTCGCTCCTTCGTGTTTGACCTTTGGTTCAGCTTCTACAAGCAAGCTTGGGGATATTACCCAACTCGCTTACTAGGTCAATTTGTGATAGTAGGTATCACAGGCTATGGAGCTATGATGCAGGCGGTTGCTGCACTTAATGAAGCACGCGGTGCAATGTCGGTACTCTCGGATATAATGTTTGACCTGACCGACTTGTTGAGTTGTTATGCGCGCGCTCGCGAGCTAGGAGAAACGCTGGATCAGGATTGTGTGGAAAGTAAGCCCATCGAATAGCCGTAGCTTTGTAACTGATAGGACTTGCCCTCTGAAATTTTGCTTAGTTGAAATACTACAGCGAGATTTTGGAGGGTTTTATTTTTGATATAATAATGCTTGGTCGTAGTGGTGTGTATGTACGTTTTATTCTTGGTAATTATATAATCATGAACACACTTAAGACAATCCGCGATGCAGATTTTGGTATCGATACAACTTCTCCAGCTTCATTTAGAGAACGGCGCGCTGCGCGCGCTGTCGTGGTTGATGCAGACGGTAACGTCGCAATAATACACGCTAAAACAAATGATTATCACAAATTGCCTGGCGGAGGTATAGACGAGGGCGAGCAAATTGAAGATGCGTTGGCGCGCGAACTGATGGAAGAAATCGGTTGCGTTGCGACGCCAGTGCGCGAACTTGGAATAATCGAAGAATACAGAAATGAACATGAGCTAAATCAGTTGTCGTATTGTTTTCTGGCAAATTTAGTTGGTGGGAAAGGCACTCCAACTTTGGAGGATTCTGAAATTGCGGAAGGATTTGAAACTGTGTGGATGAGTATCGAAGAAGCGATAACCGCATTTGAAGCCGACGAGGCGGATATGGAAAATTATTCTGGGAAATTCATGTGCTTGCGCGACCTTACTTTCTTGAGAGAAGCACAAAAACACGTTTTAAATTAAGATATTCGTGACATTCTAATGTTACTTTTAGAAATTTTTTAGTGATGTATCAGGAAATCTTGCTTAATTAGTGGAAGACTGTATTTGTAAAATTGCAAAGTAGGTATTTATAGAGTTAAATCATAAATAGCAGTACTCAGGTGCGTCTAAGTGCTTGCCTAATTGTTGGTTGTTTGGTATAGTGTTGGTACCTGTCAATGCGTAAGTGGTATAAAAGTTTACAAAATCAAGAGTACGTAGTACATCAATCATATTATTAGCGACAAGATATTATTCATTTCATATCATCATCTTATGAATAGAGCTAAAAGCAAAAAGAAGAGTGTTGTCGTGGATCGTGGCACTAATGAGACAATTATTTCTTCCAAACCTAAGGAGGTTGTAAATTTATTGCTTTCCGGATTGCCGGAACGTTCTCGTCTTGTGATTGAATCGCGTTTTGGTCTTGGAAAAACAGGCGAGAGACAAACTCTTGAGTCGATTGGTCGGCACTATGGAATTACACGCGAACGTGTACGACAAATAGAAAATCACGCGATTGCATTGGTGCATAAGTCTCCGTCATTTGCTCTCGCAAAGGAGATATTTGATGAACTAGAGCGTCATATTGGCAAGCTTGGTGGTGTTGTCTGCGAGGAAGACCTTTTGGTTTTTCTGTCTAAAGATGAGTTGATGCAAAACTATATCTATTTCTTGCTCGTACTTGGTGACCCATTCAAATACCGCAAAGAAGATGATGAAGTGCAACGATGCTGGTACGTAGACCCAATGCTCGCTAAAAATGTTGAGGACGCACTTGTTTCCCTTTATTCAGGACTTTCTGATAAAGATTTGATGACTGAAAGTGAGATGATAGACCGTTTTTTGAAAGGTCTCAAGGATGTTAATGATGATTTTCGCAACGCGGAAATAACGCGTCGCTGGCTAGCTATTTCCAAGAAGATTGCTAAAAACCCGCTTGGCGAATGGGGTCTTGCAGACTCGCCTAATGTTAAGACAAAAGGTGTGCGTGATTTTGCATACCTCGCTGTTAAAAAACACGGAAGTCCACTTCACTTCACAGAAGTTGCTGACATGATTTCAAAAATCTTCGGACGGTCAACGCATGTTGCAACCACCCACAATGAACTCATTAAGGACGAACGCTTTGTGCTTGTTGGACGAGGTATGTACGCTCTTCGTGAGTGGGGTTATGCTGCTGGCGTAGTTCGCGATGTTATCAAAAAAGTGCTTCGCGACAATGGTCCAATGACGCGAGAGAATGTTGTCGACAAAGTACTCAAAGAACGACACGTGAAGCCCGGAACTGTTATAGTAAATCTCCAAAATCCTAAATATTTCAAAAAAGGAAAAGACGGGAAATGGTCGGTGGTAAAGAATTAAGATAGTCCTTATGAAAATCAGCCTCACTAACATTATACTAAATGTTAGTGAGGCTGATTTGTGTGTGTGGTATAATTTTACTGCACAATAATATGGAATCAATCATAAAATTCATAGAGTGGTGGTTCGTGGGTTTTCCGAAAGCTGTAGATAGTCGCATTGGAAAACTCTCTCTTAGAAGCTATGGTCTTGAGGCGCCGTTTGTGATTTTGGTATGGTTTGTTTTTGTTCTGTGGCTTTTTGTGCATCCTGATGCTGCGAGTATGGTTGGTACTATGCTTGCAGTAATAGTGCCTTTTTTTCTACCGTTTTTGTTGCGCGCGCTTTTTGCGGAAACGCGCATGGAATATTACTGGCTTAGGGAATACAACAGACAAGAATACGTGGTGCTTGAAATTAAACTGCCTGAGGAAATAAATCAAACACCGTTCGCAATGGAATTGGTTTTGCGTGGTTTATATCAAACAGGCACCGCAGGCGGGACAGACTACCACAAGGCGATTGGAGAAATGCCAGCGTGGTTTTCTCTTGAAATGGTATCTACAGAAGGCCGAGTTCATTTTTATGTATGGACGCGAAAGCAGTACAGATCGCTTGTAGAAAATCAATTTTATGCGCACTATCCTAACGTGCAGGTAGTTGAAGTCCCAGATTACACTCTTAAGGTTCCTCTTGACCCTGCCGTTATGACGATGGGTGGTATTGAGTTTACTTTGCAAAAACCTGATCCATATCCAATTCTCACTTATGTTGAAATTGGCATGGATAAGCCGGGAACTAAAGAAGAGTTTAAGCATGACCCAATGGCGTCAATACTGGAATTTTTGGGTTCCATGAAAGAAGGTGAGAATGAATGGATACAATTCATCATTCGCGCACACGACACAGACATGGCGTGTTCGGTAGCTCCTATTGATCCGAAAACAAAAGAACCTATAGATCCTGTTAGTTTGGATAAGTGGGCGGATATGGAGGTGATTGCTATCAATAAAAAAGCCGAGGTTGAAAAAGAAGTTGATGGTAAAAAAACAAAGACACAAGACTTTTTCAAATTAACTGAAGTCGACCGCAATCAACAGAAAGCGATTCAGAATAAACTAAATAAACAATTGTTTGAGGTTGGAATTCGTGCGCTGTATATAGCAAAGAAGGATAAATCACAAGGCACCGCAGGAATAGGACAAGCGTCCGTGTTTCGTTCTTTTGAGCACGGTGCCGGTGGGCGCGGACTCAATGGATTAAAACCTGTATTTTGGATTGGTCCGTTTATCTTTCCGTGGCACGATTTTGAAAACATACGCAAGCATATGTTGTGGGAGAGATTTTATGATGCGTATGTAACTCGACAGTTTTTTTATCCTCCACACAAACATTCATTTATGGTGCTCAACTCGGAAGAGCTTGCAACGCTTTTTCATCTCCCAGGCAAGGTCGCACAGACACCAACCCTTCAGCGTATGCCAAGCAAGCGCTCAGAGGCACCATCTAACCTTCCAATATAGCTAAGAACCTGTCTAAAATCTTTTTTATATAAAGCGTAATCTAAAGGACATGTCCTTTAGATTACGCTTTAGCCATATTGTTATAATAAGTTTTTGACATATTCCACATGTTCTTGTGAATACGTTTAGTAACCACTCACACCCATCATCAGGTAAGGTGTTTATGGCTTAGTGCTACGCCCTCTCCTCCAAGATGGAGAGAGTGTAGCTAAAACCCAAAACCCAAAACCCAAAACCCAAAACCCAAAACCCACAGACCTTTACCTGATGATATGTGTGAGTTGTTACTATGTTTTTTGTAGATATTTTTGTATAGTTGTTGTAGCGTGTCGAAGTTTAGGCGTGTTTGCAAAAGATTGTGATGTAATGTATTGTGTAATTCTTGTGTATTTAATGTTTAAAGATAGCAAGGTGCCTCATTCGGGGGCACCGATTTTTGTGAGAATGGTGGCTTTTTTGCTGGCTGTTTCTTTTGTTTTTTCTCCTTTTGCGGTGATGGCGCAGGAGATTGTCGGTAGTGGTGTGGGCGCTGTTGCTGTGGGCGCGGAAACGGCGCCAGCACAAGAGTCCGTGCAAGCACCAGTGCCAGAGTCAGCACCAGCTTCTGCTCTTTCGACAACACCTGCAACTCCAGCTGTAGTTGACACGGCTCTTGCAACGCCAGCGGTACAAACTACGCTGGATACTGGTTCTGCGGTTTTGGCAACTCCGGATACTGGCGCCTCTGATGTTAAGGCCGAGTCGGTTTTGGAAACTCCAGCTGTTCCTAATCCATCAATCTCTGATTCTGAAGTTTCTGCAACGACGCCAAGTAGGTCGGCTCGTGGAGTGAAAAAGTCCGGAATGTCGGCGATGGATGCCGGCTCTGGTACCACAGGTGGTGTTAGCGGTCAACAATCTGGGATTGGAATTCAGTTGCCGACACCAAAGACCGATAACGCAACGGGCGCACTCGTACAAGAAGTGCCTATCCAAATTCCAGCAGGTCGCAATGGTCTTCAGCCGTCGCTCTCGCTTTCATACAACAGTCAGCATTATGAAAACAGTCCGTACGGTTTCGGCTGGAATCTTTCAATCCCGCATATCGAGCGCACCAATAAGGCGGGTGTGGAAAATATGTATACGCGCAGTGATTTTACATCATCGGTCGACGGGGAACTTTCCACGACATCAGACTCGACCATGTACCGTGCGCGTACAGATGCAGGTGCTTTTACAAAATACATTTTCAATAACAATGCTTGGATTGCTTACGACAAGCAGGGCAACAAATATACTTATGGTTCTTCAGCCGACAGTCAGGTTGCAGATACTGCAAGTTCCACCCGCACCGCAATCTGGATGCTTCAAGAAGTGCGCGATACAAACGGCAACGTAATTACATATACATACCAAAAAGACGGCAACCAAATATATCCTGCGACTATAAGTTACGGTGGGATATATTCCGTGTCGTTTCAACTAGAGACTCGTCCCGACCCAGTTATAAGTTACGCGCTTGGGTTTCTTGTACAGACAAATAGCAGGGTGAATAAAATTACTGTAAACGCAAACGGCGCGTTGGTGCGTAGTTACGCGCTTGCATACGCCGCCGGAAACAACGGCGTCCGTTCCATGCTCGCAAGCGTTACCGAAACCGACACGAACCAAGACGGCACAATACTAACCCGCGCGCCGTGGCAGTTTCAATATACAAACAGTCCGATGACGTTCGCTGATGTTAATATACCGACGGGTCGTCTCTTTCAAGCTCCCGGTTTCGGAACTGGTAGAGGTAACGGTGGTGCAGGCGAGACGTATTCTGATTTTACGGGTGATGGTTTGGTTGATGATATTGAGACATATAATAGTGGTGGGTTTACATGGGCACAGCAATATATCAATGTCGGTAACGGGATATTTATAAACGGATCGTGGTCTCGACAAGCCTCAGCATGGGCGCAGCCACCTACAGGAGACGGAAACCATCTTGTCGATATGAACGGCGATATGCTCCCTGATGTTTTAAACAGCAGGAGTACTTCTGGAGCTGTTACTAAATTTATACAATACGCAACTGGTCAGTATGAGTGGGGCGAACAGGTTCCAGCGCCAGACCTCCATATAATTGACGAAATTAGCGGTACGGAGGCTCTTGTTGGAAATCTAAACGGCGACGGTGTCGCGGATATATATCCTGCCAAGACGTATTGGACTGATAGCGGGCAATATGGATATTTTGTTGCTTCAAACGGCGCGCAACTTGCCGACCTTAACGGCGACGGTCTCGATGACTTTATCGTCGGAAATAATATCTCACATAATAATCCGTATGACGTGAATAGTAAGGCTGTATTTAATGTTGGCGGAACTATGGGCGCGCCCGCCGACGGATATTTCTATCCAAAACAACCAGTCGGACGAGACAGGCTTGATAAGGGAATCAGGATTATGGACGTTAATAATGACGGGTTGCCTGATGTTGTAAGATCGTGGAAGTTTTACGATGAGAGTGGATATGACCATGGTGAGGGAATACATTACTGTGTCGGGTGCTCAGTGGTGGAAGATGGCGATCCAATAAATGACGTGTGGCTGAACACAGGTACTGGCTGGAAGCAAATGGTGAATCCTCCACAATTACCAATTACAGCGGACGCATATACACACCAGAACTATTTCTGGGGATACCAAGAGATATACCGCATTATTGATATAGACGGAAACGGCGCACAGGATTTCGGAGGAAGACTAAACACCACTGCTCGTCAAGATATTCTCAAACACGTCGTGCTTCCAACAGGCGCGACGGTTGATGCAACCCTCACGCCGACAACTCAGCAAATGACTGGCGCGGTGCTCAACAATCCGAAACTTCCGATGATGGTTTGGACTGTTGCGCAGTTGGTGCAAAACGACGGTCAAGGTCATACGCAAACTCTAAACTATACATATCAAGACGGGCGCTTTTGGTACTCCAGTCCTACTGACCGCACATTTGCTGGATTTGCTTCCGTGACCGAAACAGCATCAGATGGAAAAACAATAACCTACTATCATCAAGCCAACGACTCCGACATAACCCGCGGCGAATACAACGACAATTACGCAAAAATCGGCAAGACATATCGCACGGAACATTACGACACCGCAGGAAACATTTTAACTAAATCCATATACAAGTGGGACAGCGCGACAACAACTTACGGCAATCAGTTTGTTTTTCTCGCGCAGCGCACGGACTCTTCGTATGACATAAGTGCATCGCATCGAGACACTGCGGAGTCGTACATGTATGACACGTCGACCGGAAACCTCACGCAGAAAAAACAGTTGGGAGAAGTTACTGGAGCTGACGACGGTACTTTCACCGACATTGGCAACGACGCATACACAACTTCGTACTCTTACGCAACAAGCGCCGACGGCGTGATAGCAGGCGTGCTTGCTACGGAAAACACCACAGACCAGTCGGGGAACAAGATAAAGGAAACGCGTCACTATTATGACAACCTTGCGCTAAACGCCATAACTGTCGGCAACGAAACCAAAACAGAATCTTGGATTGTCGGCACTACTTACGCGAGCGCAGCGAAAACATATAGCTCGGTCGGCTTGGTTACGCAAAGTACCGACCCTCGTGGCAACATCACCAATTACGCCTATGACACATACAATCTCTACCCGTCATCAGTCATAAATGCGAAAAATCAAACAACTTCGTATGTATACAATTACGCGGTAGGGAAGCCGACGCAAACCACAGACGCAAACGGTCTCATATTCCAAACTGTCTACGACGGCCTCGGTCGACCGCTTCAAGAATTACAGCCGGACATAAGTAGTCCTACAACTCGCGTGGTAAAAACCATATACGCATATGTCGATACAGGCGCTCCGCAGAGTGTGCAAAAAACAGACTACCTCAGCGACACATCAACGCACACAGCGTATCAATATCTCGACGGTTTCGGTCGCGCCATACAGACGCGCGAACAGACAAATACGCCTGATACCTACACGGTAAAAGACACTGTGTACAACGAGCAGGGTCAGGTTGCAAAATCATCGCTCGCATATTTCGCGCAGGGTTCATCTTTCACAAGCCCTACATCGCGCACCGAACTTTACACGGTGTATACCTACGATACACTTCACCGACCGACACAGATAACTAATGCTGTTGGGACTACAAACAATGCATACACTCCGTGGAAAGTATCAACAACAAATCCCCTCGGAAAAACGAAAGAATACAGCACCGACGCGTACGGAAATCTTGTGCAGGTTGTGGAACACAATGGTGCGGAGGTATACACCACCGCGTATTCATACAACGGTCTCGGCGGTCTCACAAACATCATCGATGCGCTCGGTAATGTCCGCGCATTTACATACGACGGTCTCGGTCGTCGCGCAACAGCACAAGACCTGCACGCAGTCGCCGACACAACATTCGGGACTTACTCATACATCTACGACCTCGCAGGAAATCTCACACAAAAAACCGACCCTAAACAACAGACAACTTTGTACACTTACGACACGCTCAACCGCGCGCTCACGGAAGATACGGCAAGCACCGTCGGCATAGATATCTCATATATTTACGATACATGTGCAAACGGCATCGGCAGACTTTGTTCCTCAACAAGCGCGACCACCACCTCCGCGTATACATACAATCCACTCGGCTCTGTGGCGACGGATAAGGAAACAATAAAAGGGAACATATACACAACTTCCTACTCTTACGACCGCCAAGGAAATGTAATCAAAATCACCAACCCAGATCAATCTACAGTTGCATATACATTTGGCGCGGACGCACTCGCTCACTCTGTCGCCACAACCGTCGGCGCAACAACAACCCCCGTCACCTCCGCCATCATATACAACCCGCTCAACGCCCCAACCTTCGTACAATACGGAAACCAGACGCAGTCCTGCTACACATACAACGACAGTGCGCTGTATCGTCTGACGAACAAACGAACGACATCACTCGGCGTCTCTTGCACTGCGCCTGCAAACAACATTACGCGCGTCACGCCGTTCACAATTCCAACTCTCTCCGCAACAACAACGCGCGCATTTGTAACCGCAACAACAACAACGCAAAACTTTGCGACAACAACAATCAAAACTCTGTTTAACGACATCGCGACAACAACATCGACCGCAACCACAATCGCGACGACAACAAGCGCATACTCAACAACCACGACAACCTCTTTCCTCATACCAACAACATCAACAACGACAAAGCAAATAGTAACTCAAGCGACAACAACAACGCGTTTCTTTGTGCTTCCGTCTGGTGGACCACTCACCGTAACACCCGGTACTTGGACAGCGCGACAGGCAGGTTGGAAACTCAACAACACAACAGGCACTCTCGCTACTTACACAAATGTAAAAACTCCGACGACGAACTCAACCGCCGCGGTCTACGGCTTCTCGCGCGTCCTTCTTCCGTTCGACACTTCTCCAATTCCCGACAACGCAACCATCACTTCAGCCGTACTCACCGTGCAGGCACTCGCGAAGAATCTTGACATCATCGACACGCAAAACAGAATCGAAATATCTGCGCCGACAGCAACCGCGACAGACAGCCCCATAACCTCGACATACTACGGAGCGTGTTCGTATTCGAATACGCCGTACTCAATCGCGCCTGAACTTTCAATCTCTACAATCTCTGCAAACTCTCCGACATCATTTCCAATATATTCATCAAATCTGTATGCCGTAAAAGTAAAAGACGTTACAGCTCTCTGTATGCGCGAGGCGCACGACTACACAAATACACAGCCTGTATTTTCGTATGTTGCAAACACAACGCGCGCATCTGGAATTACATTTGCGTCCACCACCGCAGCGGTCGGCAAACCATTTCTTGACGTTACATATACAGTTACATCAACGACAACCGCGCTGGTTCCTGTTACTACATACACAGCGTCAAGCACGAAAGTAACAACATACGCAACAACAACAAAAGCGCTCGCACCAACAACAGTAATTACAAAAACTGTTCTTGTTACGCCGAGCCTTGCGACCGCGGCGACAACGGTTCCTGTTGTAAAAAACAGCTCATCGCTCGTGTCCGCAACGAGTACAATAATTGCACTGCCGACAGTTACAAGAACGGCGACAACGGTCGCAACTACAACGCTCACCTCAACGACCGTGAGCAAAATATCGACCGCTATTTCAACATCAACAATCGTAGCAAAACTTCTTGCAACTTCTCTCGCAACTTCGACCCGCGCACTTACTCTAACCGCGACATCAACCGCAGTGCTTTCCACCTCTGCGACAACAACATTCCTGTCATCAACTCCAGTTGGTCCAATCGTAGTCGCAACTTCCACAAAGCCGACGGCGACAACCACGGTCTCGGTTGTATCAACCCCAACCTCCGGCGCTTTCTTCACCGCCAACACAATCGCAACCACGACGACATTTGTTTCAATCGCAACAACAACTGCAACAACAACAGCGATACTTCAAATCGCATCTTCCACAACCCAAACCATCAATCCAAATCTCCAAGACCTCACATATACCTACGACGCTCTCGGCAATATCACGCAGATAGTTGACGCGCCACAAAAGAAAACCACGAGCTACACATATGACGACCTCAATCGTTTGCTAAATGCGAGTGTGCAGGTACAACTTTCGCAGGCGACAACTACAACGACAAATTCCGCCTACACCTACAACGCGCTCGGGAACATTCTCACATCTCCGACGGGTGCGTATTCTTACAGCGACGCGGGCTTCACAAACCCGCACGCGGTGACTAGTATCGTGAGTTCTGTCGGAACAACAACCACGATGTTAACAACCGCGCTGACTTACGACAACAACGGAAACCTGCTCGCCGATGGAGCCCGCACCTTTGCGTGGGATTATCGCAACAGGGTTGGTTCGGCGGTAGCTTTTGTGGGCGCGGGTGTTGGCGCGGCGGGTGTGGTTTCTCCTGCTTCCACGTCCACGATACAATATGCGTACAGTGCGGGGGACACGCGCAACTACATGAGCACGGTGTCGGTTGCGAAAGTTGGCGCAATCGCATCCGCAACAACCACCGCAGTTTTCTATCCC
>Ga0268280_1000602_pt1 | contig 28658 bp, 25 predicted proteins | sample saktaG_9_FD_190139 | JGI IMG/M metagenome (GOLD analysis project Ga0268280, IMG submission 190139) | Saline water microbial communities from Sakinaw Lake, British Columbia, Canada - sak_2011_5_24_40m | ecosystem: Environmental > Aquatic > Non-marine Saline and Alkaline > Saline ...
ATCAACCGACCTCAATTTATTATATCAAACAAGCGTTAGATGTCAAGCCCTTGTTAACATAATTTTAGTAAGCCCCCAGCCCCTTATTAGAGCCATTTTTTGAGTAGCTTAAAAAAGTTATCCCCAATTACTAAATTCCCTTTTATGGATTTAACTAAATAAACTGTTTAATTTAGCACGGGTTTTTACGCCAACATATCCGGCCACAGGTTCTATTCCATATTTAGACTGAAACGCTTTCACGGCACTTAAAGTATAACCAGCAAACAGACCAGTATTAGTAGGATAGTTAAATTCACCATCATATCTCAAACACTCCTGAAGTTTCTTAACTTCGTTATTATCCATTCCATAACTCAAATCGTTATTAAAAACATAATGGGGTTTTTCTAAGTTAGAATTAAAGATAGCAAGATTTTGTAAATCTACAGTCCATATTCCAAACAGAACTCTACCAGCATTAAACCAATCTTCACTAATTAATCTTCTTCCGCCATAACCAACCCAAGTTCCGTGACTATCTTGAGTAACCAAACATTTCTTACCTTGATAACTTACAATTCCTTTTGACTTATCGGTAGCCAGAAAAGTATTAGCGTGTCCATAAGGTAAAATAACATCTTTTAATTGAGGGCATAGTTCATTTCCCCATTCGTGTTCACCAAACACAACTGTAAAAGTAATTGGTAATCCTAATGATAATACCTGAGCATAAGTATCTATGTTATTACCAGTTAGCCAAAAATAATTACCAGCCCTCGTTAATTTTCCAAACCCCTCATAAAGAGAAACTACATCATTTAACTGGCTCATATTTGCATCTGTATCGTGTGGCGATGGACAAAACACTTCAGGAATAGCACCTTTACTTGTCATAATATCAGCCAAGTTATTCATCATCATTCCTGCTTGTGGCTTATTTGTTCTATTAGCATAGATAGACCTTGGCGATAACTCTGTATATTTTCCATCCTCTATGTAATTATTTATTTCTAAATGTGTAGCACCAGCACAAGCAGCACAACTTCCAACTCCATTTTGAAATTTAACTTTAATATCATTTAATACTTTGGTATTTGTTGGATTAATAATCCAATTCTCCCAAGGCTCATAATTTAAGGGAACGGCCATAGACAAAACTTCTTCTGTCTTCCAGTCTTTTTGTTTTTCTTCTGGCAATCTTATATCAGGTAAAACTCCGGAGATCATCTTTTGTTTCTTAAATAAATTAAATATGTTCATAATTTTATTTTATAGGGTTTACATTATATCTTTTTAAAAGAGGCGACCAGTGGTTCCATTTTCCATTTTTGAGCGCAAGTATGGTCATTTCAATTTGATCTACCAGATTGTCCCGATCTAAATCATCTCTTTTAAATTCCTGCTGAAAACCCTCCCAGGTTGTTTCTTTATATTGAAATAGACCACAACTTTTTCCTTCATCCCCACAATTCTTATTCTGGCCAGTAGAACTTTCTTTAAATGCCAACCATTTCATTAAAGAAAAATATGGGAAGTCGTATGCTTCACATAAAATGTCTATACTTTCATTAATATCTTGAACAGTCAAATACTCTTTAGTTCCTAATTGTGAAAGAATGGTCGTAGGTGCTTCTGCCTCGGATATTTGATAAGACAACGACAGGGCTAACAGAAGACTAATGATTAAGGAAAGGCCTAACAACCACCTTCCTAATTTTAACATTTAATATTCTATATTCCTGATAGATTTTTATTTACCTAAAATAGTTTTACTTCCGACATCGTATAATCCGGAAGCTGTAAGCCCCATTACTAATCCAGCAAATATTAATTGAGGAAAAGCAATACCCGCCAAAGCACAAAGGCCAATACCAATAAGAATTGCAAACACCGGATTAATTCTGGCATCTATTTTAAAACTTTTTAGGATCTGAACTAAGCTAATTGTAATAGCAGTTAATACTCCAAAAGTTAATGTAATTTCCATTTTACTTGTTTTATTTTTATTATTTTAATGATCCACCGACCATTTACCTTACTTTCCCATTTGAACGTCTATTTACCCCCATTATGTTGATTTTAGAGGTATATTTAGGGGTATATGGAGGAGGGAGAGTAATTATTTAGTTAAAAATAAGCTCTCCCTATAACCCTCAATCCCTGCTCGAGAAAAACGGTGAGGTAAAGCTCGAGCAGAGGTTGAGAATAATAAGATTACATTATCTTATTGTGTTTTGAAAGATTACAACGTAAACACAATGGTTGTATATTTTCTATATCATTACATTGATAGTCAGGATTATTATTTTTTGCCCATTGCTTCCATTTCGTTATAGGGATTTTATGGTCAATAGTAAGTCCCTGTCCTGTTTTATTCAACAACTCTTGTTCAGAAATATCACAAAATACACAGCAATAATTATATTCTTTCTTCTTGTCTTCCCATTCTTGTTTTGTAAAAGAACCACCAAGTCCTTTCTTAAATATCTTGTGTTGAAGACTATAAAGATACCTTTCTATCTTGTGTGATTGACGCCATTTTTTATTAATTAATTTACATCTCTCAGGGAATAATAACTTACGATTGGCAGCATACTGCCTTGATTCATCTCTATGTTTTGCTTGATATTTCTTATTCCATTCTTTACGACTTTTTTTAATCTTCTCAAGATTATTTCTACGATATCTTCTTCTATATTCTTTTATTTTTTCAGGATTATTCTTGTCCCATTGTCTTCTTGCTTCTGTTTGCATAACTTTTAATTAAAACCCGCCCTAAAGGGTTTAGCTCTTGGGCGGGATAAATGCTAAACCCTTTTAATTATTTATATACTATCATACTTTTAAATATAATGCAAAGGTGTGGAGGAGTGCCTATTTTATTTAGACACTCCTCTGTTCCATAAGCTCCTGCTATTCCTCAAGGAAATAGTGCTCAGGTTTAATACCTGTGAATTTTCAGGGCCTATGTGAACACTTTGAACATTTGGAGATTATCCATTACCATCAAAAGTCAATCCTGCGTAAGTGAATTTTCCGTCAATTATGATAGGAACATAGAGATTAAACATTTCGTCATCTCTCAAGTAGAGAATACCAAATGAATTTACCCATCTGTTAGCTTTTCCCCACTTAAATTCTGGGCTTCGGTTGCAAAGGCATCCAATACTTTGTGCTGTATGATACCCCAAATCGTCAGCAAATATTTTTGTATATGCCTGAATATCGTGAGTATGTCCATAAGCACAACTCTTAGAATATGTATCAGCAGTTTTCGCAGCGTGATATTTATTCATATACTGACCGTGAAACACCAAGAGTTTTCCAAATTGGACTATGCCTCTATGAACTCCACTATCATCACTGACCATAAATGGTATCCATTCCCAATTTCTTTCTTTGAGTTTCAATGCTCTTTCAATTTCTAACATTCCTATAAACTCAGGAAACTTTGCGAATAAACCATTAAGCCAATGCTCGTGATTACCTCCCATAAATATCTTTTTTGGTTTTCTTCTTCGTTTATCAGAAGGTTCACACAATTTATCTAATGGAGTTAATATTTCCCTATCAAATCCTACATATTCATCTTCCATTCTCTTTCCTTCCATAAATCTCCTGTTTCCTTTTTCTCTCTGCCAGTGATTGACTGATTCCATTTCTAAAGCATCTCCTAAAATCACAACAGTATTCGGTTTAAACCATTTAATAAACTGAAACACTGCTTTAATCGCTATTCTATTTTGATGCGGATAATGGATGTCTGGCAATAACACTATTTTCTGTAACATTTCATTTTACCTCCTCCTTGTAATTTAGTTTCCCAACATATTCTAAATTTCTCTTTCTTTTTCCCATTTGTAATTCTAAATCCAATTTTTCTTGTCGGCTTTGGTTGTTGCTTTTTATACCATTCTTCAAATGCTTTTAGCAGAAATCTTATTACTGGTGTTAGAAGTTTGTGGAGTTTCTTATGACAATCATCACATAACCATTCTGTTTCCCCTATTGTATGATTATAGGGCTTAGCAAACTTAAGCAATTCCTTTGGTATAATATGATGTTTTGTCAAATCCTTTTCTATTCCACAAAAGTAGCAGATTTTTCTTTTACTTACCATTCTTTTTAAAACCTTTCCTTTAACTTTCCGTTTCTTTTTCATCTTATTATCTCCTCTCTTTTTTTATTTTTAAAGGTGCTATGTCAATATTTATAATAATACGGGGACAGGAAGGTCGAGAACCCATCCCCAGCCATATTTTAGTCCTCACTTTCTATTTGTCAAACCCTTAAATATCTTTCTTTTTATTTTCCTGCTTAAAGAAATGCGGCATTTTAATCGCCTTAATGTGGCGATAATTAATTTAACTGTATATCTCCTATTTTTCATAATATCAAACAAGCGACAGTTGTCAAGACGATTTATCCACAATTTCTTTTACCTATTTTTTGAGAATTTGATCCGCATTTATTTTCCCATCCTTAAAATCTTTTATTAAAGTCTGGGCTTCCTTTTTTGTAATCTTGCCCTCTCTCAAAAGTTTTCCTAAGTGATTTTCAACTGGAGTATAAGAAGTCCATTCAGCATTAGAAACCAACTTTAAATTACTTTCGGCATTAGAACCCCCCAATTCCAAAGGAATTGTATGATCAAGTTTCATATCACCTACTACACCTTGTTCATTTCTAACTGCTTGTGATTCTTCAAACGGCATCCGTTCCACTATAATAGTTTTGGAATCTATTCGCCTTATCTTTTGCCCTGTAAATATACGATTGAATGCTGTGAGAGGATCTGTGCCTATTGCTTTCGCGTATAGGGCTATGGTATGTATTATTCCTTTGCTGTCTACTTTGCCCTCTGGGATATTTAATTTCTCCCCTTTTTTGGCTTCAATATTAAGCACACTTGTATTTATATTAGGTATCTCAATATTCGGAATCTCTATGTTTGGAATTTCTATATTTTTAATATCAGCACTTGAAAAACTATCTATCAATCTTTCATTTCTTTCCCTTACAGTTTGTAGATGTGAAGCGTTTGTCGGATTCTTAACCGGATGTTGTTCAAAATAGTAATTAAGTAATTCCTTTGCCTCAAGATTTGATACTCCAAAGTTTTGTAGATATTTATTAACCTTTGTTATTTCAGTTATTTTTTCGCTATCACTCATATTTGTCATCGGGCCTGTAAGTTGAAAAATCTTGTTACTGAGAAGTCCATTCGTATCAATTATAAGTTTAGGTTCCCATTCATTTTTCATTTCTTGTGAAACCAAACTACTTTCTAAAATATCATTTACTCTTTGATTGTATTTTTCAATAGATTCTCTCGGATTTTTAATTGTGCCTAAATAATAATAAAGTTGTTCTTGTTGATCTTTAAATGAGAATAATCTATTAAGAACTTCTTGATCTCTTTTGTCTTGTTCTGTTTTGGTAGCCCTCACCCCTAAGAAAGCAGCAATAGCAGCCACACCAGTGTCGACTTCTTTTTCTCTTAATTGTTTATAAACACTTAGTGCTATTGGTTCTAATCGTTTAATTTCGTGGACAAAAAGTTTTTGTGCTCTCAATAAAAATGGGTCTGTAACATAAAACACCTTATCATCTTTCCAGTCATAAATTGCCTCGCCTTGAAGGATTTTAGCAAAATCCACAAGTATCCCTAAAGTAGACGCTTTCATCCCTCCAACTCGTTTAACGCTTTCTGTAACAGCTATATCGGGTCTTCCCCTTAAAACGTTAAAAGTAATATTCCAATAATCCTTGTCATAGGTAAGTAAATCTATCATAATTTTTTTACCTCTTTTATCTACCCTGCCTGTATCTATCTTGAATAAATCCCTAATATCTTCTAATTTCTTTGGTTTTTCAGGTAACTTCTTTGTCATTATAAGCGTTCCAACTGTTGCTAACATCCCCGTAAGAAGCAGAGAATTAACAATATTATACCTTGACCTACCTGCCCCATAGGTTCCTTTAAACCCCCATTGAGAAAATGCCTTTATAATAGTTCTATAATTTCCCTCAGCAAATCCAGGGGCCATAAATACAAACCTTAATAGCGTGGTCGTGGTTCCACTCCTGCCAAATAATCTTTCATTCATCATCCCATAAAAGTTCTGCCCCTCTTTAATAATCTCTAATGCTTCTTCACTGGTAAGCATTCTATCCAATTTATTTTCTTTTGTGGAAACTATATCTAAATATTTTGCGTATTTTATCTTTGGAATATACTTATTAAACATCCATTTAACAAAATCAGTAGGAATCTTAACAGGAGTAATACCAACTTTTGTAAACGCCCCTAAGTATTGACCATTATTAATCTTATCTACCATATCAGACAACATCTGTTTAGCCTGAAAATCCATACTATACTGATGTCCACCTCCCAATTCTATGTATTTTTTATATTCAGGAGTTTGAAAGATAGGATCGGCTTTTTTAAATCCTCGTAAAGCCGTCCCCCTCAACACCGTAATTGGTTCGTGAATAAATTGAGCAAAGCCAGTATCAGCTACTGATTGTTTAGCTTCTACGAGTGCGTGAAAAGCACTGCCAACAAATTTAATAGTCCTTAAATAATTGTTTATCTTTCTCAGAGTATTTAAAGCGGGTATCCCAGAGATTTTATTAGTTTCGATTAAATTATTTATTGAAATAGCTAAATCCTTCTCCACTCTTAAGCCCCCAAATACAGGATCATTTATTCTTTCCCAGCCCACAGGGGCTTTTTCAATCGTGTCTATATAAATTCCCTCACCCGTATTTAGCAATTCATTCTTCATCCATTGCATACCGTCTAATTTAGCAATAGCCCTAAACTCTGCTCGTAGATTAGTAACGGGGTTATTATATTTTAATTCTAATCCTCTTGCTGTTGCGTCTGCAACTGTCGGAATAGATTTGTGTTTAATAAACCTTTCTGTTGTTTGCCAATATTCTAAAAATTTATCAACGGCTTTTGGATCTTTATACATTCCATAAAAATAATCCGCTACTTTATGTAGATTTCCCTCTGCCACTCGTTGTAGAAAATCATAGTTGAAATCAGCAATCTCTTGAATAGCTTGCTTCTGAACTGGTAATTTTAATTCCTGGGGTAATGCCTTAATGGCATCTGTTTGAAGTTTAGACGCCTCTAATGAAGCTGGCGTTCCTCTTGATAACATTAAATTTTTCAAATCCTTCTCTGTAAAATTTTTGCTATACCATTCTTCAAGTTCTATGATTGTTTTATCCACCGAATCTAATTCTGTCTGATCAAATTCTATTAACTTTGCTTCCGTTTTCCCATAAGTCCCTTTAGTTACTATTGGAAAAAGTGCTTTATTTTTAATTAATTTCGCGGGTTCAACTATTTTTAATATTCGTCGTGATATAAAATCTGCAACTTTGCTTAATGCTTTACCAATAGTCGCAACCTTTCTGGTTTTTGATATTCGTTCAAAAATTCCAGGTTTAATAACCTCTTTAGTAACTTTTGGAATTACCTCTTTAGTTATGGCGGTAGGAATTTTTTTATAAATAATATAACTTGCCCCCCAGGGATTATCTCCAACCTCGTCTTCAACATATCCCGCTTCAACAACTTCAAAACCTTTGGGAGTATTCTCTTTTATAATCTTCTGGGTTTCCCTCTCTGCAAAAACAGAATATTCGGTAGTATCTAAATCTTTTGGAAAACATTCTTCACACCATCCCTCAACATAAGTTTTATAATCACCTTCCTCAATTAAATTATCCAAATTATCCTCACGTGCTTTTAAAGTATTTAATTTGTTAATCAGTTTTTGGGTAACTGGAGTTTTAGGGATTTCTGAGATAGTTGCTTTTCTAACAACTTCTATTTTAGGCTCAATTTTAGGTTCTACAGCCTCCTTCCCCCCTTTCTGTGCTTCTGGGGTGATTCCTTTGGCTTGGTTGATTTTAATAGCATCAGAATTGATAATTATAATTTCCTTTTCTTTTCCACCAAGTTTTCTTGTATCATTTGAAAAATCAATAGCGTCATATCCATTTTGACGAGCAAATTTAATAGTTTTCACATCATTCTCATCAATAAACCTTACACCTTGACTATCCGTCTTTTCAAATTCCCCACCTAATGTTTTTGAATCTAAAACCTTTGCGTCTGCTTTTAATGTAAAAGTATCAATTCTGTTAGTATCTTTAAAAATTTCAGGACTAATCCCCTTACCACCAGAAAATTTTTTCGCTATATTTATATCCGTTGTCATTGATAATCCTTGTGGACGAGATGCTAATTTTTTAATATCAGTTCCCGCACCAAATTGTAAATTTCCAGCATCACCTCTAAATAATTGTATGTCCTTTTCTAATGGTTGGAGTTGTTGGGGGATTGTAGAAACACCTATCTGTTCTATAATAGAATTAACAATAGGTTCTGTAGTTCCTAATGTTTTAGCAATAACTTCTGGGGTTATATTTTGTTTTGCTAAATTGGTTATCTGTTTGGTAAGGTCGTCCCCTCCTATTTTAGGAGAGATAGATAAACCTCCTTTAGCGTCTGCAAATCCACCTAAAGCAGTTCGTTCAGCAATAGGGCTAACTTGAAAACCTTTACCATATTGCTCTAATGGTAAAATCAAATTTTTAGCAACGTCTTGTATCTTTTTAAAAAATGGGTTGATCTTTGTTATAATGCCTTTTTCTGTCATCTGTTGGGCTACATATCTACCATTTCTAATACTATTAGCATATTCAGTAATACTTTTAGAAGACATCATACTTTCTTTTGTGCGTGTCATAACTTCAAGAGGAGTCAAAGGTTTATTCTGTGGAAGTCCTAATTCAGATAAACTTCTTTCAAGTTGTGGGTCATATTTAGTGACTTTTAAAACTGATTTAGCGCTTAACTCTATCATATTACCAGCAATGAAAGCATCTAAGGCATCAGGGACCACTACCATTAAAGAGGATAATGCGGCATTCTTCCAAATACCTAATTCATCTTTCGGAGGATCTATTTCATTTAATTCATTATATTTATCCCAAAGTCGTCTGCCCGTGCTTTCAACTTCTGGCGTATCAAATCCTAATCGCTTAGCGTCAAATGGAAGTTTTAATGGTTGCGCTTCACCTTTTGCCTGTATTTCTCTAAAGTTTTGAATTGACTGAACTGTCCATTTCGGAATTATCTCTAATAATCTTGACACCACTTCCGGAACAATTTTAAGAACACCTAATTTTTCTTTAGCAATAGGTAATTGTTTTGTTTCTGCTTGAAAGGGGGGTCGCATCTCCACAGTTGGAACAGCAGACGGAATAGAAATCTTTTCTTTAGTAGTAGGTTCTATAATCGTTTGTGGTCGTTCTCTTGGTTTAAGTCCAGTAAAAAAGGTAACTATGGGATCAAAAAAACTCCTAACCCTATCCTTTAAGGTTGGTTGACCTCTATCCCTCCACTCAAAACCAGTTTCTGTTTTCGGTATTTGAATATTAGGGACATCTATTGTCTGTTTTTTAGTCTGGATATTTGGTATAACCATAATCGTAAACTCTGATTATTTATTTTATTAATCCCAAAGTCCTTTCCACCAATTAGCAACTGATTTAGCTGCTGAATATGCCTTATCTGATAAATTTGGTTTAAAATCAGCTTCCCCTGAAGGAGTGGTAGCTTGTCCACCCATTGCTTGTATAATCTGTTGAACTTCATCCTCACTTAATTGTCGCAATACACCATCCATTTTAATCTGCTTATTACTGGAAATATAATCAATAGCTTCCTGTTTTCCCATTTGATCTATCAATCCATTAGCAATTAAGGAAACATCTTCAGAAGTTAATGGTTCTTGTTTTATGTTAGTTTCATCGTCAACCCCGGGTGATACACCAACCGGAACAACTTTAGTTGTTCCATCGGTATTAACAATAGTTACATTCGTTTTATCAGGACTTACAATGGTAGTTAATACCTTCTTATCTGCATTAACGTTCATTACGGTAGAGAAGAAGTCAGCCCCAAGTCCAGCTTGAACACTAAGTTTGGTAAGAGTTAATTGTTGATCTGGTGAGAGTTGATCATAAGTCATATTCTTATCTGTCATTGTATTGATCATAATCTGAGCGTTGGCCCTTGCATTATCTACTGCACGTTCTTCATCTGCTTTCTCGCTGTCATCAATTCCTCTGACAATATTAAACAAGGTAACGTTATTTGCAAAATCTCTATCGTATGCCGCAACAGCATTATCATAATCCATATCAGCCAATTTCATATAGGTATCTATCATCTGATATTTAGTATTAAGCTGATTAGATATGTTGGTCATCTGTCTTTGCACAGTATCGATCCTCTCAGCTTCTTGTCGCTCTATCTCACCAACTCTTCCCTCAATAACACCCATTGCCACTGGTTTACCTTTCTCTGCGGCTGTCCTAATCCTCTGTTGAGCATACAAAATATCCTGTTGGGCCTTTAAATCATTAAGTTGAGTTTCAAGCGCTTCAACACCATATTGACTACGCAAATCAGTAAATTTCTGTGTAAGGTCAGGCGTTGCAGGTGGAGGTGTTGTAGGTTTTATAGCAGACGTAACATCCTTATAAGTGTCTAACAAACCGGAATAAGATGATTTGACTTTCGGAGCGTCTTCTCCTTCTTTATCTATTACATCCCCGTCTTGTCCTTCGTTGATGGCTTTGTTTGCGTCGGAGACAGTATTGATATTTGAATAATCTGGCACACCCGTTCCCCCTTCTCTAAGTTTATTTAACAACACAGTATTCTCTGTGGCATAATTAGTCGTTGATTTTGAATAATCAATACCATACTGTTTACCAAGTGCTATACGCGAAGCAAGTGAGCTATCTTTTCCCAATGATTTAAGATAATCAACAATAGAAACTCCTGCGTAAGTTGAAACGGGAGGAGTTGAAGTAGGTGTGATCAGTTTTCCTGTAACAGGATCGTATGCGCCCGGAATAGTGCTATACCCTGCTTTTATTTGTTCTTGTGTTAATGCCATTATTTTCTATTTTGCTTTAAATCGTTAAATTGGGTATCAAGAATACAACCCTGAATCCTTAATATCCACATAGCGATTTTACTAAACAGAGGAACTCTTCTTCTGCGAGGAAAATTGAGAATTAAAGAAGACTCTAAATTATATTTTGACAATAATCTTTTATCATCAGAAAGATAATTATTAACCCTTGACTTAATGTCATTCTTTTTCCTTTTAGAAGTTCCCTTTTTCTTATTTTTCATTTTAATTATTTTATTTATTTTACATCGACCTCTTGTTCTAAAGATTTTACTTTATTATTTAATTCTATAACACATTGGTATAAAAAGCCAACTGTTCTTGATAATTCAATATCCTCCTCCCCGTGCGAATTTATCATATGACATTCTTTAGGAGTATCTTCTATATCAATATACAATCGTTTAACTCCAAGTTTATTATCTTTTTTTTCTTCCTTAACGTGTATTTCATAAGTTTTTGTTTTCTTAATTTCTTTTATCGTTTTATATTGGGGATTACCTAATAAATCTAAAGCATTCTTTGTGCTTATTGAAAGAGGACAAGCAGTTACAGTTCCTGTAAAAGATGCTTTTCCTCCGCCTGCGGCTGCGAAAGCAGGAGAACGGACGTATGTGCTTCCATATAATTCATCCACATCCATTTGATAAACATTTATGTATCCACTAAAATTACCATCTACTGCATAAACATTACTCCATCTCTTACTGCTTGTCCCACAAGTTACCGAACTTCCCCAAGTAGGTTCTATTCCTGAACCAGAACCTGCATTTGCATAAAATCTTGTTGCAAATAAATTACCAACCCCCTGTAAATTGCCATTGATATAAAAATCTCCATCAGCATAAATACCATAAGTAGGTGCGCCTGCTATTGTCCCTGCTAATGCCCCATTACTGTCATAAAACTTAATATAATCATTTGTAGAATCTAACACTACCCTCTGTCCTGAACTTGCTGTTTGAATAAGAAAACCTGTTAAAGTTCCTACATTAATTTTATCAGCGTTAATACTCGCTATCTTTCCACTTGTTATAGTTAAATTAGCAATCTGATCAGCAGTAATTGTAAGGTTAGCAATCTGTGTAGCCGTTATCGTAGCGTTCGCTAATTGAGTAGCTGTAATAGTTGCATTGGCAATTTGTGTTGCTGTGATAGTGGCGTTTGCTATGTTCGCGGCTGTGATAGTTGCCAAAGCAATCTGTGTTCCTGTAATTGCCGCTGTGCCACTGATTTGAGTTGTCGTAATCGTTGCATTTGCTATTTCTGTTGCGGTGATAGTGGCATTAGCAATTTGTGTTGCGGTGATAGTATTGTTTGCAATTTGACCACCAACTATTCCTGCCGTGTTTGAAATCTGAGTTGTTGTAATAGTTGCATTCTGAATTTGTGTAGCCGTAATAGTTGTATTTGCTATTTGCGCCCCAGTAATTCCAGCAGTGCCGGATATTTGTGTAGTAGTAATTGTCGCATTAGCGATCTGGGTTGCAGTTATTGTATTATTGGCTATATTATCTCCTGTAATAGTTGTGTTGGCTATACTCCCGCCAGTAATAGTAGCATTCTCTATTGTTGATCCATTGACACCAGAAGCATTCCATATTGATTGATATACCCCCAAATTATTTAATCCGATCAAACAATCTTCATTTACAAAAGTTGGTAGAGTAGCTGAAGTTTGAAACGTTGTAGTTGATAAAGAAAAATCCCACCAGATATATTTATTAGCAGTATTGCCAGCAGTAATTGTATATGTAACTCCATTATAATCTAAAGTAATTCCAGACCACGCTACACTTCCTGCGACCGGTGAATCATCTGTAAAAGTCCCTATAATAAAATGAGTAGGAAGACTTAATTTTCCAACAGTAATTGTATTATTTATAACATTAGAACCTGCAATAGTCGTTGCAGCTATCTCAGTCCCAGTAATGGTAGCATTTGCTATCTGGGTAGCTGTAATCGTATTGTTAACTAAATTACCGCCAGTAATCGTAGTATTGGCTATACAAGCACCAGTGATAGCCGCTAACCCTATTTGATTTGCTGTGATAGTATTATTTATTAAATTATCACCACTAATAGTAGTATTGGCTATCTGGGTTCCCACTATTCCAGCGGCAGCAGCAAGTTGACTTCCTGTTATTCCAGCGGTAGCACTTATATTTGTAGCAATAATAGTAGCATTAGCTATTTCAAGAGAAGTAATAGTTGCATTGGCAATTTGTGTTGCTGTGATAGTGGCATTAGTTATATTACCTGCCGTGATAGTTGCCAAAGCAATCTGTGTTCCTGTAATTGTAGCATTAACAATATTGGTTGCTGTAATCGTATTATTAGCTATCTGTGAACCTGTGATACCTGCTGTTCCACTGATCTGAGTAGTTGTAATTGTGGCATTAGCTATTTGACCTGCGGTAATAGTATTATTGGCCAGTTGTGAACCTGTAAGTCCTGCAGTAGCACTCACTTGTGTTGTAGTTATCGTAGCATTCGCAATATTAGCAGCAGTTATTGTAGCTAAAGCTATATCCCCACCAACGATAGTAGCATTAGTTATATTTTCTGATGTGATTGTTCCACTGGCTATTTGACTTCCCGTGATAGTTGCATTAGCAATCTGGGTAGCTGTGATTGTAGAATTAGCAATCTGAGTTGCAGTAATAGTGGCATTCGCAATTTGACTTCCCGTGATACCGGCAGTGCCAGAGATTTGAGTCGTGGTAATGGTTGCGTTAGCAATTTGTGTTCCCGTAATGGTCGCATTGGCTATTTGCGTTGCTGTAATTGTGGCATTTTGTATATTTGTAGCGGTGATTGTCGCATTAGCAATAGCTGTTCCTGTTACTGAAGCAGCTGTAAGATATTGCCCATCGATAGAAGATCCCGCACTTGTAATGATAGCACCAGTAGCCGTAATTGAAGCTACTTTTGTTACTCCGGCCATTGTGACACTAAAATTAGCAGTAGCAAAAGTTTTACCCCCTAAAAATATACCGTCTTTATCAGCCCTAAAGATATTTGTTCCACCTTGACCCACTTGTAATTCTCTTAAATCAGATAGAAAAGTTGACCCAGAGTTCTCATTACCTGGAGTTGATAAAGTAGCATAAGGGATATCTGTGAAAGGATTTATAATTTCTGGCATATTTTTATTTATTCAAATGAAAATTCGCACATTTCAATTTCTGGCGCGTTATTAATATATTGACTTTCATCACCTACAGCAGCATTACTTTCAACCTTTATTTGAATCGTATTGGCCTCTGGAAATGCCTCTTTGAGATAAACTGTTTTGCGTATAATGTCAACGACAGTTGTTGCTTCAGTCCACGCGATCGCATAATTCACTTTATGATAGATTTTTATTGAGGAGTCGTTTGGCAAACTGCGATAGGCAACGTATCCTGCAAGTGTTTTGCTATCATTGCGCGAGATATTGATTACTCTTGTTGCAAAATAAGCACTAACTATTTTTGCAGTAAGATCCAATTTATCCACACCATAAACTATTGCGGCCGGAACAGTAGCGTCTTTCCAAGAAACAAGAAGAACTGTGCCTACTAATTCAATAGCGCCAATATCTATTGCTGATGAATTACCTGTTGAAATAAGCCACTCAAGATTTAGAACTTTCGGATAATTGCGGTCGTAACCTCCCAAAGAATAAACCCCTTGTGTTGCCGGATTGCCTAAAATATTTGAAAGCCCAAACAAAGGCAGACCATTCATATTACAACTAGCATTCGGATGGATAAGTGCCTCGTTTGTTCCCAACCAATTTCCTGGTATCTTTTTAAATTGTTCAAGTTGAACGCCATTATAATAATAAATATTCCCCTTTCTTCCAGCATTTACCAAATTATAATTATCAGTTACTAAGAACGAATTGATACCAACTTCTGGAATAGTATCAGAAGAACTAAAACTCACTGACCAGGTATTCCATCTAAATATTTCAGTAGCGACTCTATAAACATTAACGAACGTTCCAACAAGTAAATCAGTTAATATCTTGCCTAATGATTTAATTCTTAATGGTGTTTTAATATCTAATGCGTCTGCAGTGAAAACACCAGCATCAACTTGCGCCACATAATTTCCATCCCCAATATAAAGAACCTGATTTTGTTCTTTCATAGGATGAAAATCAGCATCAGTGTTAGTAAACGTAGCCCAGCTATCATTTCTACCTGCCCAAGCAGTAGGAGATCCTACGGCTACACGGCCAAGTCTGCTTTCCATTGCATAATAGATATATCCTTGATATTCATAAGCGTCTAAAATACCAACTGCCCCTGCTGCAGGTGAAGCGGTAGCTTCCAACGCATAAACACCAGCGGACGTTCTTGACCAAATCTTTCCATTAGTTGATCCAAATAAATATGTTATTCCATCAGAGCAAGGCAAAATAACCTTAACTAAATCGTCAACGTATGCCCCACTTTCTTTAGCGAGTTTCTGATTGCTTTTTAATATTCCTGGCTCCCCGTGGAGATTGAAACCCACGCACTCTGCAACAGAGTTTTCTTGTCCTTGAACTATGCTGTCAGAAATCCCACCGAGATTTATATTTTGGATAATTATATTATTCATATTTAGAAATTAAGTGTGCCCACTTACGACTATTACACGATTGGCACAATGGTTGAATGTTCTCTATGTTGTTTGAACCACCCTTGCTTAATGGAATGATGTGATCCTCTGTCAGTTTGATTTGTGGTTCTGATTTATGACAACACGGACAGGTATAATTATATTGAGCTTTTAGGGTTTCCCACTCGCCGAAAGTGTGATAACCTACCGCATTTCTTTTTTGAAATTTGTATTGAGATTTATAAAAGTTTCTATATTCTTTTGTTTTACTAATCCCACCCTTAAAATTGTGTGGGGTTTGACCTTTCTTAAAATGTGTCCGTCCAGTATTTAACCGAATACTCTTGCCTTTATTCCAAGCAATATGTCCCGCTGTTTTTCCCTTATTTGCCAAACCAATATTATCTCTATGTTTTTGTGAAAGAGGAACTCCTTTTCGTAGTTTGTTTATAATATTGGCGTGAATGACTAAAGCCGGATCACCCTTAACAAATTGCCCTTTTCTATTATGTTTAATTATAATATTATTCATAATTTAATTCTTTAAAAAATGTGAGAATGCTGCAACAATCATTGCCCCTACAACACCAGCAATAGATCCAACAATACTAACCTTACCAATAAATTGATTGGTAACCTTTTGAAGTCCCTCAATATCATCCCCGTGTTCTTTAGTCACAGTATCTAATTTCTTAGACATCTCTTTTATCTGTCCTTCTATTCTGCCAACCTTGAGAAAGATATTATAAAGATTTGGTTTTTCTTCGTTTGACATAAAATTTAATTATCATTACGACTTATTTTGCGCCATATTCCACCCGTAACCCTTGCAACCTTTTTCCAAAGACCAACCTGTATCCCATTCAGGACGAGTTTTATCTTCGCCCAACCGACCGAGATGACTTCTTGTAAAGTTCTACCAATCATCATAATTCTTGAACCAACAACCTGTATTGTTTCATAAAATATGTATTCACTTCCAAGCCGATAAATTTCACCTATAACGATAAAAGATTGCGTAAATATTCTGCTTATCACACGAATAAAAGTTTCTCCTATTATCACAACTTCATTGAGAATCTTTCCAATAACAAAACCCCCCATTGCGCCAACTACTGACACGACTTCTACAAATATCCTCCCTATCTGATTAACTATATTTGCGGATATGATGATTACCTCAGAGAAAATACGGACGATAGTAGTTATAACTACCTGCCCGATAACCACAGTTTCAATCAATAACTTTGAGATTGTGCCTAAGATAAAAGTCCCAACTACGCTTACAATTTCTGTAAATATCCTTCCACCTTCTAAAAACGCACTGACAACAACTTTTATCGTTCCTGTAAATACACGACCTAAAGTCCACGCTTTCAAATATGTTTCAATAATCTGAATTGTTTCAATAAGAAGTTTTGAGATTGTGCCAAGAATAAATTGGCCTCCAACGACAACGGTTTCAATACATACCTTTACTCCTTGAATAATTGCAGAACCTACAACTTTAATGTTTTCAGTAAAAACCTTCGGCAATGATTTGGTGATAATAAAAGAGATCTTAACAACCTCAATAAATAGTTTTGAAATAGTCCCCAATATAAACGTCCCCGTTAGATTAATGATTTCAGTAAAGATTTTAACACTCTGGCTAACTACATTTCCGGCCACTTTTATTGTTTCGCTATACAGACGTCCAAGTTGCCAAACATTAAGATTACTGCTAAGAACTTTGATTGGTTGAACGAATAATTTGGAAATTGTGCCACGAATGAATTGACTGACTGCCTGTATATTTTCAATAAATATCTTTCCAACCTGATTAAACATATTAACAATAATAGATATTCCCTCAGTAAAAACTTTATAAAAAGTGCCACCAATCACGAATGATAAGGCAATTTTAATTGGTTCAATAAATATACGCGATACGGCAAAAGAAATAATATCAATACTCATACTGATCGCCTCATAGAATGTTCTACCTGTAATCCTAACGATGTTTACGACAACTTTTACGCTATCTGTGAGTATTTGATAGGAAATATGTTTAAAACCTATTACAGGGGCAATTATGGCTCTCTCAATGAATATTCTACCTATATCTACCACCTCACTTAAAATAATAATAACTGTTTCAATAAAAATCTTTCCGGATAACAAAACCATACTACTAACTACTTTTACTGTTTCAGACATAACCCACGCGCTTGCTTTGGCCACGCTATCATAGACCTTAATTACTTCCGGCAATAACTTTCCTACTGCAAATGATCCAAGAGCGCCTATAATATTTACAATTTCATAAAGAACTCGGCCATAGAGCAGATGTATTTCATCTTGAAACCCTTTGCCGTTAATAATTACTCTTTCCTCAAACAATCTGCCCATATACCTGATAATTACATCAGAAGCCAGTTTTATGTTTTCTAAGAATGTCCTCGTTGTTGTTTTAACAAAGCTAACTCCAACTTTTACTATATCAGTTAGAACAACAAATTGTGTTTTTCCAAATAGTAAAGAGGCATTTCCAATAATATTTTCAATTAACCTTTTACCGATTACAAAAGGCATAAAGATAACTCTCACTGTCAGATTCTCTAAATATACAAAAGCCCTGTAAGTTTCTTTAAACCATTGGACAATTATTGTTTCGTTAAATATCTTGGCTAAACTAAAATTGAATTGCTGAATGGTTGCCGTAACCGTTTCAATAAGATTTTTAGATAATAGAAATATCCTTTGACCAATGACATTAATTGTTTCAGTAAAGACTCTTGTGGTAGAGAAAAGCAGATCCCCGATTATCTTGACTGATTGAATTAGAAGTTTACCAATAACAAATGAACCTAAAACAGGTAAAACGACAATATGTTCTAATAGATTTCTACTATGGAAATCATTGTAGTGGGAGTTAGCAATAATACTTTCCAAGAATGTTCTGGCCATTTCAGTCAATTTTGAACTGATAATTTTAATATCCTCTGTCAGTGTTTTATAAGCGGTTAAAACAGTTTGAAAGACAACCCCGACAATAACTACCTCAATAAAAGTCCGACTAATTTCATAAAGCCTGGAACCTATTACTGTAATACTTTCAGTTAATGTTTTAAGAAGCGTTGCAATGGTTGAAAATACTAACGAGGTAGTAAACATCTCAATAAATATCCTACCAACATTTCTAACCATCTGCCCCACAACTTGAATTGCCTCTGCCAAAACTTTATAAAAAGTCGCCTGATTAAATAAACTACCAACTATTTTAATTGTTTCTGTAAAAACCCTCGCAATAGAATTTCCTATTGTAGAAACAACTTTAACAATCTCTGTTAATGTTTGAAAAAAGATAGAAATAATATCTATTGGCAAATCGCCAATGATTAATATGTCAGAAAGGGTGCGTCCAGCATCCCTAATAATTGATCCTACTGTTTTAATTGTTTCTGTAAAAACCCTCGCAACCTGCGAAATCTTGGAACTTATAATTATTATAGCCTCGTTCAATATCCTTGATGTATTAAAAGAATTAACAGGCAAGACTTTAACCACCTCAGGGCAAGTCTGATAATAATTCTGCGGAGCTGTCCCCCATTCTTCAAATAAGTAGTCATAAGCATTGATTGTCCAATTAACTCCACTATTAGAGGTTGAAATATGATTACCAACGGTATAACCACCATCGATATTCATTCTCCATCCCACTTTATTGCTTGCATCTCCACTTAGTGCTTTTATAACAATACAATACATAACTCCGTCTGTAAGTTCGTATCCAGCACCTAATGTGATTTCTCTCCATTCATAAGGACTGGCGGTCGGCAAAGTATTACCATCTGTTGTGCCACTACATAAAACATTTCCATCAGGTTTTCCAGCGGTAGTTCCCTGAATACTCACATTTATAGTTCCAGGAGGGCCTGTTCTGAGTAATAAAAGTTTGACACTTGTTATTGTATGAGCAGTTACTGGTGTAAAAGTCTGTGCACCCCAATAAACTGTATGACTATCCCACGTATGAGTAGATGTAGTAGTATAATTTTCATATAATGTTGCCAGAATAAATACCACTATTCCTTTAATAGAAAAAACTAAGGTCAAAATTAAGCCCACTCCAATTCTTGTCAAAAAACTTTTTATTTTCTGATTATTTTCTTCTCTTTCTCCTTTATTGTGCTCAAATCTGATCGCATTTAAGTTTTTCTTTGGAACACCCAACCACTTTCTTAAAGGATAGTAATTACCAATATGTAAATGAAGAAGTTTTAATAAGAACTTCTGATTATTCTTTATCCGTTCCTTTTGATAATCTTGACTTATAGACTTCATATAGTATTAACATATTTTTCTACTCCGACTTTTTTGGCAATTTCGGATTAAAACTTCCTAAATTTTCTGATAATAAACTCGCGCTTTTCAAAGGAGTATTTATTGGTTTCCAGTTTTCTCCTTCTTGTTCAAACCTCACAAATTCCGGCTTTCCTAAATGAACCGGCCTAATTCTTGTATCAATCCAAATATCAAATCCCTCCTGTTTTGCCCTTTCTGAAAAGCACATATCTTCTGAGATATTGCGAAGCGTTACTCCGTGTTCTTTTGTAATATGCGTTTCGTGTAAAAATTCAAATGGTCTGCCATTATGCTTTTGAAACAACGCTGTAAAACATTCCTTTTTTATTAACATACAAGCCGCCCCAATAGCGTCAACGCTAAACAAATAACCTTTTGAATTATCAAATCCCTGTATTGGGCGGTATTTGTTAACTGTCTTTCCATCCCCGATATAGAAATCAAACTTTTCAAAAACGCAAAGTGCGTGTTTTCCATTATCTCTAATATTGCGCGTCATCATTGGCGCGGCAACAATATCTTTATCATCCTCAATAAGTTTAACTAATGTATCTGGAGGCAGAACCCCGTCATCATCAGCAAAGAAGATATAGTCAACCTGTAATCTAATAGCCAATTCAAGAATATAATTGCGAGCCGTGTCAACGGCTTGCCTTTCAATAATCAATAAACTTGTCGGACAAGGACGAGTTAGTTTAAATAGGCCATCAACAAAATATGCCGGACAAAAACCACTCGCACAAGGGACACCAATAAGTATTCGTTTGTTATTTTGTAAATTTTCCATAAGCGATTTCTTATTATTTTTAATTGAATCTTGTTAATAACCCTATGTCTTTGTGAACCTTTCTATGGCAGGAACGGCAAAGTGTAATACCATTTTTCACCTCAAATCTCAACTCAGGATAGTCATTGAACGCCTTGATATGATGAGCTATCGGATGTTTTATCTTTTCCCTACATATTCGACAAGTCCAATGATCCCTTTTGTAAACAGCCTGTCGCCATTCATTGTATTTATAACTTCGGCGAATTTTTGAATTTTCGTCAGATATTCCACCCTTCCAGTTCCAGTGTTTTTTGCCCTTATGTTTTAAACGATTTTTAGCAAGGATTGCCACAGCGTCAGGTCGTTTTATACCAATTCTTGACTTATGATAACAATCTTCTGAACAACATTTGGCTTCTTTCCATTGTTCGGGTGATCTGTGTTTCTTCCAAAATTCCTTCTTGCAAACTACACAGATTTTAGTTCCATATTTAGTTTTGTAATGGGTAGTTGGGGACATAGTTTTTTAACTATTATCTATGCCCCCATTCTACACCATTTCCACATAACTTACAAGTGTTATGCGGTGTCTACATCAAATTTCCCAATTTGTTACTCCCTCTTACGAGGTGGGTAGACCATTTCTGTCTACCTCTCTATGTCGCCATAGAGTTCAGACTATTCCATTATCCCGAAGGATAATCCCATTATAGTCGTTGAACGTCCCCATTGCTGGGTTTCGCTGCAGATTGTCTTAACAATTTTGTTAAGATGTTCCTGCAATTTAGAGATTGCATACACCATAAATTTCTTTATGGCAGCCCCGAAAATTAAGGTAACTTGTAGACTATCCCCTGATGCAACGTTAATTGCAGAGAAAACTTGATGGGCAAGTAGAGTTCCATCAGACGCGGCATTCAAAACACCACTTTCACAAATGGCAAAAGTTCCACCAGTAGTGAAGTTAAAGGTATTTTGAAGTTGAGCTGTATCACCAGCAGTATCAGTAGTAACAACCGAAACTGAAGCACTGGCTCTTGCACCACCAGAAGTTGTGATTTCACTTTCAAGTTGAGTGTCAGCATCAGCAGCAGCAGCAGTCCCAAGACCTAATGCTACATATACATAAGCAGCAGGAGAACCTGATCCGTTTATGCGGGCAGCAATTCCAGCTACACCTAATGTGGTGATCAAGTTGGAAATAACCAACTTATCAGAAAAGTGGCCGAATAATGGTGAGGTTGAATTAGGAGAAACCAAACCAACTTTCATCAACCAAGAATACAATCTGTTTGGTTGAAAGAGTTGTTTAGATTTTCCTTCACTGTCCCTCAATTCATATTCAACATTTTCTACTAAACCGAATTTAGCTTTGAATGGATTAATCATTTGTTTAATTGAATTAAATTTTAACGACTAGACTTCTTGACCTTTAAGGCTTTTAAGCACTTCTTCTGCTTCAGCCTCCGCCTCCGACCGTTTAGCAGCTTCAGCTGCAAGGGCGTGATCATTTTCGAACATTAGACAATATGCTTTAACTTCTGCGGTTATTGCTGCTTCCGTTGTTCCTAATGGAAAAGCCAATCGGCGTAAAGCAACAAACTTTCCGTCAAGCAAAATGTCAAACCAAATATCCAAATAGGAAGCGTTGTCTGGCAACGAAAATTCCTTTTTGGCGTCTTTGATTACTGCTGTGTAGAGTTTAGGTGCTTCAGATGAAACATCTTTTTCTACATCCTTATCCTGTGTTTTAGGCATTGTAGTAAGTAATTATTTTACACTTAGTATTGTGAACCATCATTGTAAGGCGCGGATGGAGTGATCGACCTGTCAAGATTCGCGCCTTTCATCGATTGAATTGCATTATCCAAATCCTCTTCATACTTTAATTCCTTTTCGGATAATGGAATAGGACGATCCTTACTAGACTTATAAGCGATAGATATGCGCCTGGCCAGAAGTTCGTGGAATTGACGTGGAAAGCCGTGAGTATAGTCATCCGGATTGGTTGACATATCCTCTGTGCTTGTCAGGTTTGGAAAATCACTTGGAAATATAATTGCCCAAAGTTTTAATCCATCTGTCACGTCAATTATGGCGTTACCTGAAAGAATATAGATACCCTGGTCCCAAAGATCAAATTCCGGACTTCTCTCAGAATAAGTTAATTGGATAGTATCTTCATCTAATGCTTTACCATACGTTATCAAATCAGTTTCTTTCAATTTTTCCCAATTCGTTCCATCCAGTTTTGCCTGGAGGTATTTCATTCGCGACATCAATTTTGCTGGCAAATCGTATTCGCGTTGCCCTGCTACTAAATCACGCTCAAAGCGTAATCCAAAGTAATCCTCGCCAACTTCTTTGCCTATTCGGCCCGCAATATCATCCTTGAAGATATTTGCTAAAACCAAAACATCAGCGTCGGTAAACGTTGTTGAATTTGTTTTTGTGTAGTAGCGAACTAATGTTGCAAATTTGGTAAATATCATACGCTTATTTTAATCTTACGCCCCGATTGGCAACAGATTGTCAAAATAGCGAACGGTAACGCCGGCCGCGTCCAATGCTGTCGTTCCGGGAATAAAGAGGTTAGTTGTGTTAGCTATGATAATAAAGCCGACAACTGACTTGTGACTGTCATTATCGACAGAATTACCCCAGTTCAAATCTTGCGTATTCCAAATATGGCCTTCCGCAAAATCCTCACTAGCAGCCAACGTGAATGTTGCTACCCCAGTGCTGGTATTGACTGCCGCTAACAAAGTGTAAGCGCGCTCGTAATCAATAGCCAGATTACCAGGAGTATCGCCGTCCTTGTCCTCTGCTACGGTCAAGGCAGGTGCATCAGCAGTTGTAACGTCATCCGAGATCATACCATTCGCTTTGACACGAAAAGTATTGGCATAGGAAAAAGTGGTTTTACCACCTGACCCAATAGCCAATCCCGGTGCTTTAATACAACCATTTTCCTGTTGAATGTTAGGCATCGAAATAAGTTAATTGGTTAAGAATGCTTAATTGAACTAAACGACCCGATTATTTTAGTTCAATGCGTCTGAAACCTCAGACGAACGGTCAATTCTTTTATCTTTGCCAGCCTCCATATTGATCCTGTATTTCTCAGCAAGAAGATTAGCAATAGGTAGAGGGATGTTGACCATTATCCCTTTCGGCACTTTCATCTTAAAACCGTTTATTTGCGGTTCTTCAAAAGCGCCTGGTGCTTCTCCTTCCACTAACGGAATTAAGAAGTTGATGTGTGGCGATTTTTCAAGGATAGCTTTTGTCTCTGCGATAATATCCTTTCCTGAAACAACCTTAGTAGGAGTTACAGGTAATGGAACCGATTTTGGTGGTTCTACAACCTTTTTCTCTACTGGTGGTTGGGCTATCTGACCCGTTTGTTTTTGATCATCATCCAACAACGGATCCTTTTTAACTTTTTTTTCATTCATAAAAGTTATTTCCTAATAAATTAATTGTTTATTGGCTTTGGCGTGCGACTTTCCAAAGCGCGGTTAATTCCCTTAGACAGCCGCGCTTTCTACTCTCTGGATAAAATTCTCATTAAGAATTTTAGCAACGAAGGTTGCTTTCCATCCAGAAGTTGCGCGTTGATCTAATGGATCGGCTGAACCTGCTGAACCGAGCGGCTTAACGATATTCTTTAATGCTTCGCCTGAAACGCGAGTAATACCATAGGCATTTGCGGCCAAAACGAGTGTGCAATATACATCAATCGCACCTGTTCCAGCTCCACTTTTGATTTTGGCATTATTTGTTTCAACGAAACGAATATCGTGATATGAACCGATTTCTCCTTCCATCACTCCTGATTGACTAGCGTATTTTTCTACTGGTATCCACTTAACTGCAGTTTCTGCTAATGTTCTAATTGTAACTCCAATAACTGGGTGAACAATAGAAACAAAAGCTGCTTTAATTGGACTCGTATTGTATCCAGTAGAAGCGTTAACTTGTCGCGTAATCTTTCTGGCGTCATTTGATTTCAACGTAGCAATAACGCTATCAAGGTTGGCAAGAGTAATAACATCACCGGCGGCAACGTCAGCAGTAGCTACGTTTCCAGCTCCGGAATAAACTACTCCAGTGCCAGCACAAAGAATATCGCGGCAAAGTTGGTCTAAGGTATCGCCATTTTGGTCGCCCATAATTTCTGCGGCTTCCATTAAAACGGCATCCTCACTTTCGTAAGTTACCACATCCGATACTGTTATATAATCACCGTATTGAGCAACGGTTGCAGTAATATCAGTAACGGAAAGCTGACTACCAGCAGGAGTTACTCCTTCTGTTAGCGGTGTGGTAGCGGCAGCTAGATTTCCATACCTACGAAACTTGATGACTTTCGTCCCAGCGTTTCGTGGTATATCCCTAATCTGCGCCCAGCGAGTATGAACTAATAGTGAAACAGCCCTCTCTAAAAGAGTTCTGTCATAAAAGTTGTTTACCTCTGCTGGGATTTCTGTTCGTGTTGTAGTAGGCATTTTTAAGAATTACTTTATTTAAGTTATTTTATTGACCTCTTCGGACTTTTTCCTGTCTTTTCTCAAAGTCTTCCTTTGATAAGTCAAGCACACTTGGACCTCCTTCTGGTGTTCTACCTGAACCACCACCTGTCGTTGTATCAGCAGCTTCTTTATCTGCTTTTGTTTTACGATCAGCACCTATCCTGAGTATATTCTTATATCCTGCTGCTTCGTAAAAGACAGTAGAAATTGGTAGATGTTGCCTTGAAGGATCCTTAATCCAGCGACGCGCTTTAGCCTCAAACGGTTTAAATTCAGGATTCTCTTGTAGAAAACCCTTAATATCACTATCATCGGCTACGTCTAAAGTTTGTCTTATCAATGGGGCAATTCTTTTACTGACAACTTTATCAATAATAGCTTCGTCCTCCGGTAGAACATCATCACCCTCACCATCTCCATCGTCCTTATCAACACCTTCTAATTTCTCAATCTTTTTCTGTTTGCGTTGAATGATGTAGTCTTTGGGAGTTAACTGATTTCTAACGGCTGGTTCTTCGCCATCATCTTTATTGTCATCAATTCCTTGAGGGGCTTTGGCGTCTCCTTCTATTACTTTTTGAGAACCATCGCCGCCTTTTTTGTCATTATCTCCGGCGTCCGCTTGACCGGGTTCTAATGCAACTGGTTTATCAGCACCAGCCCCGCTGTTGTTCTCGCCTGCACCTGGATTTAAACCCAAGCCGGCGGCATCGTTATTTTCTTCTGGCATATTTATTTATTACACGTTGTATTCAAATAGGGAAATGCCGAAACCTAATACAACGGATTATTCTCAGCGTTCGACTAAAACGCTGGCAAGCCTTTATATGAAGCTCGTCCAAACTGTTTACTCACACCGCTTGCGCGGACTGTGAATAGGAAATCGCCAAAGCCCCTCACAGTTAAACAGTTTGAATGAACCCCATATCACTTGCGATTTATTAACACGAACTCTATCAAATTGTAAAAGAACTATTACTTTGGCTCTTCTCTCTCTGGCAATCCCTCAGCCTTTCTCATTTCTTTTGCTGTCTTATAAAATGGATCAAAGTCTTCTGGTATTACGCCTGTATCCTCCACAACCTTAATATACTTATTTGGTGTATTTTTAACTTCTATATTCAAACCTCTTTTATATCTCAACCCTTCTACCTCTTCGTCAGTTAAAGTAATCTTAGTTAAAGGATCCTGCTTTTCTAAAATTGCTTGTTCTAAATACTTGATATTCTCATCTAAAACACGTGTGATAATCTGCCAACCTCGGCTTATTGTTAGTGCATTTAAAGCAGCCACAACATCGCCAATTCCTGTTGGTGCTTCTGGTTTCTCTACCGGAACTGTCATTACCTTAACCTTTTTTGTTTTTTTATCTTTTACCATAAATTATAATTCTATTTTGGCATTCCACTTGTCACGCCAGGATTCCCCGGCATAGATTCCATTGGTTTGTTTTGCATTTCTCCTTGAACTTCTGGTCTATTACCACGAGTCAGATCCAATTCCGGATTAACCCTCTTTACCATCATTGCTTTTTTATGTGCTTCAATATGGGCATATTTTTGTGGGGTGTCAGCTGCCTTATTATGCATCTCCATATGAATAAAATCATCATCGTAAATCTGAACCATTACAATTTCATTTTTATCCAATTTCTCATTTTCTGTTTCTGCGGTCATCTCATCAATATTGAGAGGCAGTATCTGTTCAACCTCTTCTTTCCTAAATCCTGATAATCTACCAATCTTTCTCAAGGCAAAACGAATATTTGAATTTTGTGGATCAGTTGCTAAAACATCTCTAAAGAATAAGCGATATTGTTGTAATTCATTAAACTTGCGAGCATCACTAATGGCCTTGCTCTCAATTTTTATATCAGGATCAGTATTAGCGACAATATTCTCTCGTGTAAGCGCTCTCCATTTTGGCCCCATTGCACCTGAAATTCTGATAATCTTTTCGTCAATATCTTTTACAAAGTTCTTTTTATAAAGGGAATACCACTGCTTCCAGAATCTTTTATCAGACCAACCAAATATCTTAGCAGAAAGTGAATACCTGGTATCAACTTTTTGAGCCACTAAATTAAGTTCTGTTGCTGTGCGCCTCTCTTCTGATTGAACACCCTGTTGAAGTTCCGGAGTTGCTGTCGCCCTCTGGCTAGCACCATCCAAGACCTCTAAAATCCAATTAGCTTCTGCATTTGCGGTTCGCCTTTGAACTTGTGAAATTGCCCCTTCCGTGCTTCCATCAACAGCAATATGTTTATTAAATTTAACATTAAGATCTGCCCTATTTTTAATCTTATTACTGTCATAAAGTAGAGTAGGTTCCAAATCAAGTTTTATTCCTTTCAGGGATAAATTCTGCACTACACTTCTGCCCCTCTGTTTATCCTCACATAAATCAGGAATACTAACACCATCCCAATTATGGGATATTGGATAAATAGAACGATCAATAATTGGCCAGAAGTCTTGCTCTTTAAGTTCGGTAAAACGAACAACCTTTTTACATTCATCCCCTAAGGTAACCAAAACCTTTTTACCTTTCCAATATGTAAACCATTCTAAAAGACGGTGACTTCCGTTTTCACCGGTAAGACTCATCCATTTATCTACATCTGCCGTTCCTTGTGCCTCTGCCCTTGCTTGCATATTTTGGTCAACTAAGGAACGAATATCACTTGTGTCTATTTTTAGATTTTCATAATCAAAGTAGATCTTGCTCATCTTCATTTCATTCTTAGTCAATCGGATTTCTCTACCCCCAAATTTTAAAGCACCTCTACCGCGCCTATCACCATTAGCAGAAGTAGCCTCAGGATCACGCAACCAGGTCATTATATCAATAACTTCCGGCATAGGTATCTTATGCTCACGACTAAATTCCATCATTAACATTAATCCTCTGCCAAAGAACGAAGCATCCCAATCCCAATCATAATCAAGTTCATTCTTTACCATATCATCATAATCAAACTCAGCTAGACTATTAAGATTCTCTGCAACTTCCTCATCACCACTCTCCCTACCTGAAAAATCCACCGATAACCTGTCATTGTATAACGATGCCAACACAGTTTGGTGGATTGTAAATAATAGAGGATCCCCGATAGCCTCCTTATCTCTTTTCTGATTGTTATAAAGTTTTAACCTTAATGCCCATTCATCAATCTTGGGCTTCATAAACCACCACGAGAGTTTGTATTCAACTTTTACCTGATCAATTAATGAGGAATATTCTGTTTCATCGCGTTTCTTTAATTCCTCCTTTAATTCCTGATCTATCTCCGTTGTGGCCTCTTGTTCAATTTTTGGCATATAGTTGGTATGGCGATTTCCAACTATGATTTACTCTTTTGAGAATTAGTTTTTGAGTGACTCAACTTTTTATATTTATGAACCTCGCCCG